>JAEEGF011994989.1_pt1 | contig 22437 bp, 13 predicted proteins | sample 9134171 | NCBI WGS metagenome assembly JAEEGF01 (sample SAMN16246542, study PRJNA631951) | gut metagenome | biome: gut microbiome; feature: rumen; material: AP-attached | host: Bos | place: Iran: Karaj | collected 2018-10 | reverse complement strand
ATCAAACGAAGTTTTGAACGCGTTCGTGGCGGTAAACGCAGGTATTCAGCAGACCACTGAAAACTTCTCGATTAAGACCGGAGAACTATACGGAAGAATTGACGGCAAAGCCGCCGAGCAGCCAGGCAAATATGCTGCACTGCAAAAGGAAGCTCATGAATTTGAAGCAGAATGTAATAAAATCTTCAATGGTATCAGAAGAATTAAAGTTCAGTGTTTAAATAAGAGTGATGAAACCATTGATCCTACAAACATTGAAATGGATACCGCCGTTATTAAGAAGATGGACGACATCAACGCAGCTCCTGCCATAATGGACAAGGAAGCAGGCGGTGTAATGGGCGATAGCTTAAGAATGTGGATGGATAACTTCAGAGATATGGTACTCAAGATGTCAGTCTTCAGAACCGATAAGAAGGATCCTAACAGCCCAGTTGATACAACTAGCTCATTCTACCATAGAACTGCAGCTGCGCTTGCTACTCCAGATAAGATTGATGACGGTGCAACAATTCCATGGGAACTCGGTCTTGTTAGACACATGCCTCTCGTTGGTACATTGGCATTGCTCTCAAAATTGCAGTCTGATATTAGAAACGTTGAAGCAGAAGTATTGCAGCAGATGGTTGCAGACCTTGAAGGTATGGATATTCGTATCTCATCGCTTACTGGTTTGGTAAGTACTTCTAAGAGCGTCGTAATGAGTGGTAGCGAATACGAAGCACAGATATTTATCGGTGCTCGCGATACCACAATGAGACCTACTATCTACATTACCCAGACAGCTCCTTACTACGATTCAGTTGTTAAGCCAAACGGCGAAATCGAATACAAGCAGCTTGCAAATGCTACATACGACACTCTTCCATTGGATGAACAAGGTCGTGGTACATTCAAGACAGTAGGCGGTGTTGGTGAACACGGATACGGCGGTTTGATTTTCTACAAGTCGAACGTTGGTGACCAGTGGATTCCTTACAAATCGTCTTATGCAGTTGCAACATCTTCTACAACAATTTCGGCTACAGCTTGTAACATCTTCTACAAAGGTCTTCAGAACCCATTGTCAGTTGCAGCATCAGGCTACACAAACATCAATGTGTCAGCTACTGGCGGTGCTACAATCACCAAGGGTAAAGTTGCAGGATACGAAGGCGAATATATCGTAACAGTTCCAGCAGGAAGCCAGACCAAGGAAGTTACAATCAATGTTAGCGCAGATGGAAAATCAGTTGGACATCAGACATTCAAGGTTATGAATGTTCCTTCTCCTATCATCACAATTGGTGGTTATAAGAGTGGTGACGATGTTCCAAAGGCTGCTATAAAAGGTTCACCAAGACTTGATGCAGTACTTGAAGGTGGATTCTTCCCATTCAAGGATGTTAAATATACCGTTACATCTTTCACATACATGAAGGAAGTCAGGGGTGTAACATCATCACAAGTTGTAAGCGGCAATACTATACCTGGCGACATCTTGTCAGATATATCAAAGAAGGCTTCGGGATCTTCGATTTCGTTCATCGGAATCAAGGTTTCATCACCTTCAGGACCGAGAAATGCTCCAGGTTTTGCAGCTAGATTGAAATAATTAAAATTATTAGTCATGAAAAGATTAGTTAGTTTTTCCGTATTATTGGCTCTCATGCTTACATTGGCTAACACATCGTTCAGTCAAGTACTTGACGGTGCATTCGCCAGAGAGACAACAGTGAAGAGAAATGTAGTTCCTCTGCCATACATCAGGGAGGCAGACGCTATGTATTCAAAAAAGATTTTGAGAATATTGGAACTCAAAGAAAAACAGAACTTGCCCCTGTACTACCCGCAGACAAGGATGACTTATCCAGGTGAACTGCAGCCACAAAGAAGCAGGGTTAACCTTCTGTATCTTGTGTACGATATCGGAATCAAAGGAAAAACTTTCTATAAGGCAACCGGACAAGAAATTGAAGACAACGAAAGTACCGACAACAGGTATCCTGTTTTCAAACTTGATGCAGGTGACATTACCAACTGGTGGAGAACTCCAATTGAGAAGGACGATCCATCAAGAGACTCGTTGCTATCTTACGAAGGTACAATAAAGATTGCTGACCCATATTCAGACGATCCTGATAATCCAGATTACATCGAAGTTGCACAAAAGATGGAACTCGAAGAAAGTGACCGTGGTGTAATGGACGAACTATGGGTTTGGGAAGAATGGTTCTTCGACAAGCAGAGATCAGTAATGGATGTCCGCATAATGGCTATGTCATTCGACGGATATACTTCAGAAGGTCGTGTATGGCCGTTCTGGATTGCCTACAACGACTATCGTCCGCTGTTCACTACGCACGAAACATTCAACACTCACAACGAAGCTGAACATAGGACATTCGACGATGTTTTCCTACAGAGAAGATTCTCAAGTTTCATAGTTGCTGAAACAAACAACTACGACAACCGTCTTATCTCCGATTACCTTGTTGGTATTGAAGCAATAAGAGAAGGTGAAAGAATCCAGGACGAAATGTTCAAGGTTGAACACGACATGTGGGAATACTAACGAGGTTGATTATTCCAAAAATAGGAAAAGGCTGCCATCGGCAGCCTTTTCTTATTTAAACGATTCAGGTCTTACATACAACAGACTTTGAAACATTAAATCTATAAATTATTGAATCTTTAAATTTTCCTAGTGATTACCAACATATAAACAGGGGTTAATAAAAAAAGAACATTTTGCTTTAAAGCCATATCAAAAAGAAATATTTTTGCAGTCCGAAACATAAAAACAAATTATTACCATGACAACAAACAACGAGATAGCAACACCTATCAAATTCTTTGCAGGCTCGGCGAGCAGATATGTAGCCGAAGAAATCGTAAAAGGCTATAACCCAGAAATGAAACTAGGAGAAAGCACACTTCTTAAATTCAGCGATGGCGAATTCGTAACAAGCATCGACGAAACGGTAAGAGGTTGCACAGTATTCCTAATCCAATCAACATTTCCGCCAGTAGAAAACCTTTTCGAGCTTATGCTAATGGTCGATGCTGCAAAGAGAGCTTCGGCAGAACAGGTTGTTGCCGTTATTCCTTATTTCGGCTTCGCTAGACAAGACAGGAAAGACAAACCAAGAGTAGCAATTGGAGCAAAACTTGTAGCCGACTTACTAATGGCATCAGGTGTAAACAGAGTTATGACAATGGACCTGCACGCAGACCAAATCCAAGGTTTCTTCAATGTGCCAGTTGATCACATTTATGCATCAACATTGTTCGTTCCATACATAAAGAGCCTCAACCTCGACAATCTTGTAATAGCATCTCCCGACATGGGCGGAGCAAAGAGAGCAAAAGCATACTCACATTTCCTTGATGCTGAAATGGTTATCTCGCACAAGTCAAGATCAAAGGCCAACATGGTAAGCGAAATGATGGTAATTGGCGACGTAAAAGACAAGAATGTCATTATCGTTGACGATATGATTGACACTGCCGGCACCATAACAATGGCTGCTGATATTATTATGGAAAAGGGTGCAAAGAGCGTCCGCGCCGTAGCAACCCACCCCGTACTTTCGGGACCAGCATACGAAAGAATCAACAAGTCGGCTCTCATCGAAGTTATTACCACAAACTCAATTCCTATCAAGGAAGGAATGTCAAACAAGATTAAGGTAATCTCAATCGGAGATTTGTTTGGAGAAGTAATCAACAACGTATATCACCACAAGTCAATAAGCAAAAACTTCATCGTGTAATGGACTTGCGGTATTTGGTCATCGAAGGGAACATCGGGACAGGCAAGACAAGCTTATGCCACCTGATTGCCCAGAAGCGCAAGGCAAAACTCTTCCTAGAACAATATGCCGAAAACCCCTTCCTGCCCAAATTCTACGAAAATCCGGAAAGATATTCGTTCCCTCTGGAACTTTCTTTCCTAGCAGACAGATACAATCAGCTTAAAAGCAGCATTTCGTCATTCGACCTGTTCAACGAGTTGATTGTATCTGACTATTTTTTTATGAAATCACTTATTTTTTCAGCACACACTCTCCAGGAAGACGAATACAAGCTATACCGACAAATATTCGACATCATCTACAGCACATTGCCTAAGCCTGACTTATACATATATCTGCACAAAAATACAGACCTTCTGCTGAAGAACATTGCAAAACGAGGGCGCGAATACGAAAAAAACATCACGGCAGAATATCTGAAAGGAATCGAAACTGGATACTTCAATTTCTTCAAGCAACAGAATCAAATAAAAATAGTCATTATCGACACCAACAATATTGATTTTGTGAACAATAGCAAAGATTTTGAGAAAATAGAAAAAACGATTTTCGACAACGAATTTCCAACTGGGATTACCAGATTAATCCTCTAGATATTTTTTTTAATCTTTTTGATAATTTTTCTTTACAATTCAAAAACAAGATATTATCTTTGCACAGATTTTTCCCGTGGAAAAGTCAAAGCTAAGTTTAAAGTATTAAAAATTAAAAGAATAATAAGTAATAAATTATGAAGAGGTTTTTATTTGTGACTTCGGTGATTGCACTAGGACTTATAATGGGTTCTTGCAACGATCTTAAAAAAATGGCAGCTAATGCCGATGACATCAACTACTCAGTAAATCCTAAGGTACTGGAAGTACACAACGGACAAGTAGCTGTTAATATTACTGGAAATTTCCCAGAAAAGTACTTCAGAAAGAAAGTATCTGCTACATTAACTCCGACCTTGGTATGGGACGGTGGAGAAAAAGCTCTCACACCTATCTATGTACAAGGCGAAAAGATTTCTGGTAACGGACAAGTTATAAAGTACAAACCAGGTGGTTCTTTCTCGTACAATGACAAGTTCGACTATTCTCCAGAAATGCGTAGATCGAAACTCGTTTTGAAGATTACAGCAGTTAAGGGTACAAAGGAAGCAGAATTCGATCCTGAAGACATTGCAGAAGGTATCGTTGCTACTCCAGAACTTGTAAAGTTGACAGGTGGAAAGTCATCGAAGGCAGCAAGCAACTTCAAGAAGGACAATACAGCTTCGAAGATTGCAGCTATCAACTACGACAAGAACAAAGCTGACATCAAGTCATCTGAAACAAAGAAGGACGAAATCGCTGAAATGCAGAAGTACATTAAGGAATCTAAGGACAATGACCGCGTAAGATTCGACGGTGTTGAACTTAAGTCATACGCTTCTCCAGAAGGTACACAGGAAATCAACAAGAAGGTTTCAAACGACCGTTCAAACAGCGCAAGCAAGTTCGCAAAGAACGAATTCAAGGGCGTAAATGGTGCTGACGGAAGCAACTTCTTCAAGAGCTTGGTAACAGAAGAAGACTGGGAAGGTTTCAAGACAGCAGTACAAAATTCAAACCTTGCTGACAAGGATATGATTATCCGCGTTATCAATATGAATTCTGACCCAGACAAGAGAGAAGAAGAAATCAGAAACATGAAGAGCACATTCGATGAACTCGAAAAGGAAGTTCTCCCAAGCTTGCGTCGTTCTGAAATCGTTATCAATGTAACTAACATTGGTAAGACCGATGATGAAATTGCAAAGGTTTACAAAGAAGACCCAAGCAAACTCTCTTTCACCGAAATCATGCACTATGGTGAAATCACCGAAGACGCTCACAAGAGAGTAGAAATCTATACAAAGGCAACTGAACTCTTCCCAGAAGAATGGTCAGCATACAACAACCTCGGTGCAGCTCTCTACGAAACTAAGGATTACCAAGCAGCAAAGGTTGCTCTCGAAAAGGCAAAAAGTAAGAGCAACGGAAATGCAACAGTTCTCAACAACATGGGTAACATCGCTCTCTCAGAAGGCAATATCGCTGAAGCAGAAGCTAACTACTCATCAGCAACTGGCGTAAACGAAGCTAGCGCAGGTCAGGGCGTAATCGCAATAAAGAAAGCTCAGTATGCTAACGCATCTAATTTCTATGGTGACGACTGCTCATTCAATGCTGGTCTTGCTAAGGTTCTCAACAAGGAAAACGATGCAGCTATGAAGGCTCTCGACTGTGGAGAAGAAAAGGACGATGCAATGAACTACTACCTGAAGGCTGTTGTTTGCGCTCGTAAGACCGACAACGAAGGCGTTTTCAACAACTTGAGAACTGCTTGCCAGAAGGATTCGAAGTTGAAAGATTTCGCAGCTAAGGATGTTGAATTCATCAACCTCTTCGAAAACGATACTTTCAAGTCAATTGTAAAGTAATTATTAGCATTCATATCACAAAAATGGCTACCAAACGGTAGCCATTTTTTTATTGTATCAATCGAAACATACTTATTAAATATTAAGATGCAGCCCGTCGTAGGCAAGCTGAACATTTGCAGGCAACTTTGACAAAGCAGAATCGTGCGAAATACGATGCCCTATATGCGTGAAATAAGTATGCTCAGCCCCTACCCTTTTTGCAAAATCAACAGCCTCATCAAGTGAAAAATGCATAGGGTGAGTATCGTACTGCAACGCATTTACAACCAAAGTCTTGACATTCTTTAGTTTTTCCATTTCCGTTTCCGGAACAACCTTAGCATCAGTTATATAGGCTAAATCGTCAATTCTAAATCCTAAGATTGGCAGTTGTCCATGATAGGCACGAATCGGAGTAACTGCTATGTCTCCTATTTTGAATTCGGCATCGGAAGTAATAGTATGTATGTTCACTTTGGGCACACCAGGATATGTACTATTGTCGAAGATATAGAAAAACTGTTTGTGAAGCGCATCAATCACTCGCTGCTCGGCATATATCTCCATTGGCTTCTTGGTAAGATAATTGAGCGGGCGTATGTCGTCAAGTCCACCGGTGTGGTCGACATGTCCGTGAGTAAACAATATTGCATCAACATTGTTTGCTCCCTCTCGAATCATCTGGTAGCGAAAATCAGGACCACAATCGACTAGTAAATCTGTTCCGCAATGATGTATCAGCACCGACGAACGCAAACGCTTGTCCTTCGGATTAACCGACCTGCATACTTCACAATCGCAACCTAAAATTGGCGTTCCCTGCGAGGCACCCGTTCCCAAAAATACGACTTCCATAATGCAAAGTTACAATATTATCCAGCTATAAGCAAAATAAAATTTAGCAATACACAATAAATCAGCGCAAAAGTGCGCTAATATTAGTAAGTTGGACATTGGAATAATATTTTTCTAATTTACTATTTGTAAAATAAAATATTGTTTATCTTTGCCGGCGATAAGACGAGGAAATAAATGCAGAATGATTCTGTAGAAGTCCTACCCTTCATAGGAAAAAGAAAAGACAGAAAAGTTTGATTTATATTCGTCAATTAAAATTTTATGAGAACCATATATTGGCTAATAGTATTTTCCGCTATGATGACAGTTTTAGTATCGTGCAACCGCAATACTAAACTTGAACCTGCAGTTTATGAGTTTGAAGTTTACAAGACTCAGGAGATTGTGGTGGATGATACTGATATAGATAGCACTTATATATTTGCTGTTCCCGAACAACTCCTAGATATAAACGGAAAAGATGTGCTTGTTTTTGTGTCTGCCGATAAAACGCAGTCGTTTTATGATTTGGAAACAGGCAAAAAATTGAGTGGAATTAATAATGTAGAGCTTGAGGAAAACAAGCTTTTAGATACTGTAATTAAAGTTGATGTTCCGCTGGTAAGTGGCGACAGCAAAGAACCTGAAGTTTCTCTTAAATATGACAATACCAACGATATATATTGGGCAATAAAACCTTTAGAATGCAATATATCTGGAGGTTGTGTTCGTGAACTTCTGATTATCGATAAGAATTTTGACTATTTAGGGTTAATTTTCAATGATGAAAAAAGTCCATGGTTTTCTAATGGAAGGATACTTATTGACATTCAGCCAGTTGAAAAGACCAAGATGATAGTAAATTTTATGAAATTAAAGAAAACAGATCGTGACTACAAGCAATACATTGATTCATGCCGTACAGTTGTTGAAAAAAAGCATCAGGACTATGTTACATCTGACACACGATCAGATGTAGAACCGAGCAATCTGTGCTTCATTAATGTGAAAAACGACATAATAGATTTTGCATTATCGCGTTTGCGGTGGAGAATTGATTTGTGTCGTTGATTATAATGTTGTCTATAATTAATTAAAAGTTCTTGATACTAATAAACAGGGAACGCTGCATTTGCAGCGTTTTTTATTTATAAAAGATAGTTGTAATGGCACCACAATAAAACCGATATGTGTGCGTTATATTAGTAAATGCCATTGAAATAATATTTTTCAAATTTGTTATCTGTAAAAAATATTGTTTATCTTTGTCAGCGATAATTTGATAGAAATATATGTAAAATCATTCCGGAGAAAGTTCTGCGCTTTGGAGAAAAAAGGAAAAGCAGACAAGTGGAGATTTTGTTAGATCATATAATTTATTGATATGAAACGATTTGCAATAATATGCCTGTTTATGCTAGCTTTTCTTTTTAGCAGTATGATTTCCTATTGCCAGTATGAAAAGCAAAGCAACTATGATATTGTTAAGGCTAGGATTGCGGAAATGAAACGAACTCTTAACGAGGAAATTTATTTTTCCACCTACGAAATTATCGAATGGACTTTACCCACTGTTGACGACAAGAAACAACTAACCGAAATTGTCAGAATTTTGAAGAAACTGAAGAAAAAATGTCCGCAAAAGCCAAATTCTGTTTGTGATTGCTACGAAGCGAAGATAAGGAAGGGAGAGAAAATTCCTGATGAGATTTTATTCTGGAATGGATGCAAGGATTTAATTAGCAAATAAATATAAGGAGATATGTATATGAGAAAATCAGCAATGTTATTTTTGATTGTCGCAGCAACGGCGACTTTGATTTCGTGCAATCGCAATGCAAAGCCAGAACCTGCAGTTTACGAACTGGAAGTGTATAAGACTCAGAAAATTGTGTTGAACGCAGAAGACCGAGACTTGGAAAGTGAAATAACTCTTCCGGGAGGACTTGTTGACATTGACGGCAAGGATGCGCTTGTGTTTTATTCTAATGGAAGCATATCGTACTACGATTTGGAAACTGGCAAGAAGATGAGCGGTGTTAATAATGTAGAACCCAAGGAACCCGTGTCTTTGGATACTGTGATTGACGTTGATGTTCCGTTGTTGGCAGGTGACAGCAAGCAGCTGGGTGTTAGGGTTGATTACGACGAGACGAACAATGTTTACTGGGCAGAGAAGTCATACGATACGGAATATTATGGTAAAAATGTTCATGAACTTATCATTGTCGATAAGGATTTCAACTATATGGGAACAATTTACGACAATAAAGTTTGGCCTTGGTTCTGGAACGGCAGGATACTTATTGATATTGAACATATTAAAGACAATTCGGTTGTGACGGTTAACTTTTTGAAACTTACTAAGACCGACCGCGATTACAAGGAGTACATTGATTCGTGCCGTGCCGACCTTGAGAAAAAGCATAAGGACAGGGAAGAATACAAGGAGAAGAATTCTCCTGAAAATAGTCCGCTCATTGGTTTGGTAAAGCCCGAGGCTGACAGAGTATATAAGGTACTTACCTTGTACTGCAAGGATGAAATATCGGATGGCGACAAGATGGTTATCGACTCGCTGATTGGCGAAAAGGAAATTGTCAACTTGGCATCTATATATCTTGTGATTTCTGCCGAAAATGAAGAAGTTGCCGCTTCGTATGTCAAGAAAAACGGTCTCGACTGCATCAACAAGGTTGTGTTCGACACCGAAGGCATAGCAAAGACAGATGCGGGACAGGACAATCCGCGCTTTATATTGGTTGAAGACGGACTTATAATAAGAGATACCATTTATAGCACCGAAGATCTTGGCTCTGAGATGTTCCCGAGATTGTTTGGCGAGGGCAAACACACCAGGTATATTATTTATGATGGAGAACTTATTGTTATGGCAACCCCTGGCGCTTTTTTAGACGATTAGCAGATGAAGAAATAAAAGTAAAAAGGCTGCGATTGCAGCCTTTTTTGCTTTGAGCGGGATTACAGATCCCTTTCGCTGCCGCGGGCGGCCTTAAATGTATCATATTGTATATTAACAACGAAACGAGTGAACTAATTTTTTTTGAAAAAGATATAATAACCTCGGAGAGGTTACATATATTTAGAACAGAATGTTCGTTTCGGAAGCGCTGGCGCATGTTTTTGCAGCATAGCAATGCAAAAACTGTGACAGCGCGTAATTTAGCGGACAACAAATAATTAAAACAATGAAGAGTTGTGAGAAAATGGGGGATTGCAGATCCCCTGCGCTGCCGCGGGCGACCTTGCAAAAAAGAGAAAACTTGTTCCACTGCGTTTTCACTTTTGTTTTTCGGCAAATCCTTTAGTGAAGTGCGAGGGGGATTGCAGATCCCATGCGCTGCCGCGGGCGGCCTTGCAAAAAAGAGAAAACTTGTTCCACTGCGTTTTCACTTTTGTTTTTCGGCAAATCCTTTAGAAAGCAAGCTTTCACGGATTTGCCGGAAAACAAAAAGAGCGAAGCATAAACTTCGCTCTTTTTTGCGGAGAGAGGGGGATTCGAACCCCCGGTACCGGTAACCCAGTACGTCAGTTTAGCAAACTGGTGGTTTCAGCCACTCACCCACCTCTCCGTGCTAAATCGTGAGCTTTCCTGAAATCAGAAAAAGCGAGCGCAAAGATACACATAATAATTGTAATGCAAAAAATATTTATGAAAATATTTTTCACAATTCTTTATTGGTAGATTTTTTTCAAAATCCTTCGCTATGAACTAAAAATGATTATTTTTGCAGTTTACAAAAAAAAAGACATACAGTTATGAATCGTTATTTATCCATGTTTTTAGTCCTGCTTCTGCTCGCATCATTGCCAATGCTGTATTCGTGCGGAGGAACAAGCTCTGGCAAGGCAAACCTAGTTGCCATGTATGGACTGGTGAACGGTTCCAACTGGCGAGGCGCCGATCCCACTGCAATCGTCAGCGAACACAAGATAAAGGTTAACGGAACATCCGCCAACGGACAAACAATAATTATAACTCTTAATACAAAAGAACTTGGTGAATATACATTTTCGCACACCAACGGACATTATGCCGAATTCATTCCGAACATGGCATCGGGGACAGAACGATACTCGACGCAAACTGGCGAAGGAAGCGGATTCGTAAGGTTGTCGTCGCTGAACGAGGAAACACACACTGTTGGCGGTGAATTCTACTTCAAGGCCTACCGCGAAGACGGCTCTTACAAGTCGGTATCCGAAGGTAAGTTCACAAATGTCCCATATACTTACTATAATTTCGATGACGATACATACAACAATACATTTATATTTACGCAAGGTGGCAGAGTCTGGAATGCCAAAGAGATATCAGGAATCAAAAGCGACACTGCAATCGTAGTGACAGGAGCCTGCGACCGCTCAGAAGCATGGCAGAGCATAACCTTGCAAATGCCAAACAACGTATCTGAAGGCGTGCATTATTTCGGAGCCGATGTGTCGGGAATTTTCCAGTCGGGATTTTACGACTTGCCAGCAACTGCAGGTGCAATAACAATTACCGAAATAAACAGTCAAAATAAAGTGATTAAGGGAACTTTCTTCTTTAACTACAGAGACAACAACGGCGAAGTACAATCAATTACTGATGGTTCGTTCGATTTGAAGTACAATGATTTGACTGTGGTTGAGTAAAAATATTATTTGAAATACATTTATAAACAATAAATAAAACATTTTCACATGAACGAAAAGATATTGAAAGACCTTGCCAAAATTGGCATAACAGGTGTAAAAAAACTCCATTATAATCCCTCATACGAGGAATTGTTCAAATTTGAAATGGACCCGTCGCTCGAAGGTTTCGACAAGGGACAGCTTACCGAACTCGACGCTGTAAATGTAATGACTGGCATTTATACAGGTCGTTCGCCTAAGGACAAATTCATCGTTATGGACGAAAACTCGAAGGACACCGTATGGTGGACAACCGACGAGTACAAGAACGACAACCACGTATGCTCGCAGGAGACTTGGAATGTTGTAAAGGACCTTGCAAAGAAGCAGCTTTGCGACAAGGAATTGTTCGTAGTTGACGCTTTCTGCGGTGCCAATAAGGACACACGCATGAATGTCCGTTTCATCATGGAAGTTGCATGGCAGGCTCACTTTGTACGCAACATGTTCATCAAGCCGACAGAGGAAGAACTCAAAACTTTCGAACCGAACTTCACAGTTTACACAGCTTCGAAGGCAAAAGTTGAGAACTACAAGGAACTCGGACTGAACAGCGAAACCGCAGTTGTATTCAACATCACAAGCCGCGAACAGGTTATCTTGAACACATGGTACGGCGGTGAAATGAAGAAGGGCATGTTCTCGATGATGAACTACTACCTTCCATTGCAAGGCATTGCAGCAATGCACTGCTCGGCAAACACCGACATGCAGGGCAAGCACACTGCTATCTTCTTCGGACTTAGCGGTACTGGCAAGACCACCCTTTCGACCGACCCGAAACGTCTGCTCATCGGCGACGACGAACACGGCTGGGACGACGATGGTGTTTTCAACTTCGAAGGAGGCTGCTACGCAAAGGTCATCAACCTCGACAAGGACAGCGAACCCGACATCTACAACGCAATCCGTCGCAATGCACTTCTCGAGAACGTTACCGTTGACGAAAAGGGCAAGATTAATTTCGCAGACAAGAGCGTTACAGAAAATACCCGCGTAAGTTACCCGATTGACCATATCGAGAAGATTGTTCGCCCAATAAGCGCAGCTCCGGCAGCAGAAAATGTTATTTTCCTTTCGGCAGATGCATTCGGAGTTCTTCCACCGGTTTCAATACTTACACCAGAACAGTGCAAGTACTACTTCCTCAGCGGGTTCACTGCTAAGTTGGCAGGAACAGAGCGCGGCATCACCGAACCGACACCAACTTTCAGCGCATGTTTCGGACAGGCATTCCTCGAATTGCATCCAACAAAATATGCTGAGGAACTTGTAAAGCGCATGGAAAAGAGCAACGCAAAGGCATATCTTGTAAACACCGGCTGGAACGGTACAGGCAAGCGTATCTCGATAAAGGATACCCGTGGAATCATCGACGCAATCCTCGACGGTTCTATACTCACAGCACCGACAAAGATGATACCTTACTTCAACCTTGAAGTTCCGACTGCATTGCCAGGTGTAGATCCGAAGATTCTTGACCCACGCGACACATACGCAACTGCCAACGAATGGGAAGTAAAGGCTCGCGACCTTTCAGAACGTTTCATCAAGAACTTTGTTAAGTTCACCAGCAATCCTGCAGGCAAGAAATTGGTTGATGCTGGTCCAAAGCTGTAAATTTCGATTTTATAGAATAAAAAAGTTCCGCCGTGGCGGAACTTTTTTTGTTTTGAGACATTTTGAGACGATGCACGCATCGTCTGTACTATTATCAATTATCCATTATATTTGTTAATTATTTAGTGTCCTGCGGACAGAAATAGTCCAAATTCTTTTCAAATCGAACAAATAATTTGTAATATTTGTTTAATTTGGCTTACGCCGAGCTAAAGGTTAACTTCGTTGAGGGCTTCGCCGTTCTCGCGTAGCGACTTCCATAATTCCTGTTTGCTCATTGTGCGACGCGGCATGCAATGTCGCCACATATTATATCAATTATCCATTATTTAATTGTTAATTGTATATCGCCTCTATTTCCTTCATTATCCTTTTTGCTAGCGCATCGGCTTTGTCGATGGTGCAGCTTTCGGAGTAGATGCGGATTATCGGCTCTGTGTTCGACTTGCGCAAATGTACCCATTCCTTGGTTTCTGGGAATTCAATCTTTACTCCATCGATGGTTGATACTGGATTTCCAGCATATTTGGCAGCCATTGTCTTCAAGATATTGTCGACATTGATTTTTTCGTTGAGCTGGATTTTGTTCTTCGAGATTGAATATTCTGGGAAAGTACGGCGCAATTCGCTTACTTTCATTTTCTTTTCTGCCATAAGCGACAGGAACAATGCTATTCCGACAAGAGCATCGCGACCATAATGTACTTCGGGATAAATTACTCCACCATTGCCTTCGCCACCGATAACAGCATTGGTTTCCTTCATCTTTGTCACAACATTCACCTCGCCTACTGCAGCTGCATTGTACGAACAGCCGTACTTTTCTGTTACATCGCGCAATGCTCGGGTGGAAGACATATTGGAAACCGTATTGCCTGGAGTTTTTGACAAAATGTAGTCGGCAACCGAAACCAAAGTGTATTCCTCGCCAAACATCTGCCCGTCTTCGCAAATGATTGCAAGCCTATCGACATCGGGGTCAACTACAAAGCCAACATTTGCGTTCTGCTTAGGCATTTCCGATGCAATCTGGGTAAGGTTCTCGGGAATTGGTTCGGGAGTATGGGCAAAATGTCCGTTTGCTTCGCAGTTGAGTTCAACTATGTTGTTTACACCGAGCTTTTTCAGCAGTTTTGGAAGAACGATTCCGCCTACCGAATTCACGCAGTCGATTACTACCTTGAAGTTTGCAGCCTTAATTGCATCGAGGTTGAGAACTTTCATCTTCAGAACCATATCGATGTGCTTATCCTCGTAGTTGGCAATCTTCGTTTCCTTACCTATGTGGTCAATGTCGTTGTAAGTAAAATCTTCCGATTCGGCGATTGCAAGCACATCCTTGCCTTCCTTGTCGGTAAGGAATTCTCCATGGCAGTTGAGGAGCTTCAAGGCATTCCACTGCTTGGGATTGTGGCTAGCGGTGATAATTATACCGCCATCGGCCTTCTCCATTATTACAGCCATCTCGGTGGTAGGCGTGGTTGCCATTCCGATGTTTACAACCTCGAAACCAAGCGAAACCAATGTCGAAACCACAATGTTTTCGACCATCTGACCAGAAAGGCGAGCGTCGCGACCAACAACAATCTTGTTGCTGCCAAGATTCTGCTTACGATTCCAAATGCCGTATGCAGTAGTAAACTTTACTATGTCGATTGGGGTTAGGTTTTCCGAAATTTGTCCGCCTATAGTTCCGCGGATACCTGATATTGATTTAATTAATGTCATGTCCTTTTATGTTTAATTTGTGCAAATGTAGTGAAGTTTTTTCGTAGCGTCCAGCAAAAAGAAGTGCGAATTCCCATTTTTATCAACAGCACGGGTGAAATAACGATGAATTAATTTTTGTGCTATTTGCTGTATTCATTGGTTGCCGTGTCGAATAATGTCTTAATTTTGCCACTGCATAATATTCAGGTATGGATACGATTCAGCTACAGATTGACGAACATAACAGGCAAATTATAAAGCATAACATTGAACGCAACAGGCTTATTGTCGAAAACAAACTCGGGACAGACAAGCTTGTTCCTGAATACAAACTCGATTCTAACGGAAAGTTCATCAGCGTAAATATAAAATTCGCCGAAATGCTTGGCTATTCATCTGTGGCAGAAATTATGTCGGAGATAAATACAGGCAGATACTTGATTCTCAAATCAGACCTGCTGTCGATGTTTGCCGACAGCGACTACATTATCGACATGCCCATTTGCCTGCGCACAAAAACAGGCTCGTACCTCAACCTTATGGAATCAATGATAAGGATTGAAGAAAAAGGTCAGACAAGATATATAGGACTTATGAAATACCGCGATTCGTATGGCCGGCAAAAGCAAGGCAACGCTTTGTTCTGGAACACCGTGAACCAGCTATACGGAAACATAAAGTCGGGAGTAATGATATGCGACCGCAACACCATATTGATGTACGAAAATTCAGCCATGCGACAAATCATCGGACTTGACGACATAGAGGACCTGCCAAGTTTGTACATCGAGAACTACATTAATCCTAAAGACCGCAAAAAAATAAAGCTGTCGATTGATAAGCTTTTCCGCACCGAAATGCAAACATCGCAAATCGGCTTCTCGTTGGTGAAAAAGAGCGGAGAATATGTCAGTGTAACCGCATATTCATCGATAATAGATTTCGAAGACCAAAAATTTTGCGTAGCGATAGTAACTCCAGTAAACGAAAAGGACAATATCGAAAAGAAAGAGATGCACAAGGTCATGCGTCCATTTCGTGAAACAATCGATGCACTGTCGGAACTATGTCTGCTTGTAACTCCCGAAGGCGACATTTGCGACATCAACAATGCCGCCGTAAAGATGTGGGGATGGAACTACAAAGCATACCTTAGCAAGTCAATATTTTCGCTTGGCAAGTTCAGCAAGCATGAAACAGACCGCAACATAGGCAATTTGTGCAACAACGACGGACTATGCGAGTACCTGTTTATTGCCAAGAATACCATCTGGGGCGACATACCCTTTACCGCCAAAGTATTCTATGCCTCATCAAACGACACAAAGCACATAGCCATCGTGATGGAAAACAGGCGCGAGATTCAGCAGATAATGGACAACCTCAGCATAGAATACCGAAACAACCTGGCATTGTTCGAAAACTCGCTGTGCGGAATAATCCAGATGAAAAGCGATGAAATCGTAAAGGCAAACAGCAGAGCATACTCGTTACTAAAAATAAGCAAAGACATCAGGGGTCATCACATAACAGACATTCTGAAGGTTACAAAACGGAAAAAGCGCAACATAGTAGTAACCGCCCCGAACCGCAAGGAGGAGATATTCGACTACGAGGTAATATCAGAAGACAATAGGGTTGTCCTTGAAATGCACATCTACGATATTGACAAGGAAAATTCACTGTGCTACTTCACTCCGAAAAATGTGCGAAAATCAAACTCATTGATGCGCGATGCCGTGTCGCGCTACAAGGTCATTGTAGAGCAGTCGCCATGCGGTGTGCTTATCGGCGACAAGCACGGAAACATAATCGATGTCAGCGACCGCTTCTGCGAAATGATAAAAATGCCCCCGCGCGAAATACTTGGCAAGAACATAGTGGCACTTTTTACAACTAATAGTGTCATAAGCAAACCATTAGACTATGCCCACGTGGATGAAGGTGAAATAGTAAACGCCGAGCGAGAACTAAAATGCAGTGATGGAACGGTAAAGGTTGTCGAAATGTACTCAAGTGCCATATCATCAGACATGTATCAGGCTGTAATACTTGATATTACATCCAGAAAAATATACGAAAACCAGATGCTCAGCTATCGCAAGAGAATCCAAGACATGGATTTGCAAAAGGCGCATTTCAAGAAGATGTCGAAGGACGTAACTGTGATATTTGGGGCAAATGCTGAAATAAAGGATGTATTTGTCGGTGAAAAATTCCCATTTTTCGAATACGCCAAGAGCGAAAAAGAATTTACCGAAAGGTTCATAAGCTACATGTCACGCAAGGAATACGACATGATTATAAGGCAATGCGTAACCCGAATAATCGAAGGTAACAGCGACGAAACCCAAGATGTTGAAGTTACAATAAACGGAATAATGCACGAATTCGAACTGAGATTCTCGCCGATAGAAAACGATGCTCTTATGGTCGTTTCCGATGTGACAGACAGAAACCTCTCCATCAGGGAACTTAATGCCGCACTGAAAAAAGCAGAAGGAAACGAAAAACTTCAATCGGTATTCCTAAGCAACCTATCGCACGAACTTCGCACGCCGATGAACGGAATAATAGGATTTGCCGACCTGCTTCTCGAAAGCGAAAAGGATCCGCAAAAGCAGGAATACCTGAAAATAATCCTCGATTCATCGAACCAACTGCACAATGTACTTTCGGACATTATTGAGATGTCGAAACTCGAAGCTGGCACAGTACAGGCAAAGACAGAAATTATCGGGCTAAAGAAAATTATCACTGATATTTGCGCCTCCATGCAATCGGACAGGCTGATAGACGAAAACAATGTCCAAATTGTAAACCTAGCACAGGAACACGAAGAAGTGCTTATCATTTCCGACAATGTAAAGCTGAGGCAAATAATAATTAACCTCGTGAACAACGCCATAAAGTTCACCAAGAACGGAAAGGTGGAAATCGACTACAGCGTTGACAACGAAAAGGTTTGCATCACTGTCCGCGACAACGGCGTTGGAATAGCAAAGGAAGACATCGACAATATTTTCGACAGGTTCTACCAGACGAAGAATGTGGAGCTTGCAACAAAAGGTTCTGGACTTGGACTTGCAATAGTCAAGTCGTACATCGATATACTACATGGAAAAATTAGCGTTGAATCGGAAGTAGGCAAAGGCTCCTGCTTCTATGTTGAACTGCCTAGTCGTTACTAATATGAGAAAAAAAATTTTTGTAATCGCTTTGTTTGTGCTGGCATTCGTGACAGCATTCGCACAATCGGATGAATACGGTATCCCCCAGATAAAAAACTTCGGTCCTGCCGACTATCGTCAGGAAAGCCAGAATTTCTGTGTGGTGCAAGACAAAAACTCGCTCATGTATTTCGGAAATACAAATGGCGTCATGGAATACGATGGCGAACACTGGCCAATTGTCAAAGTACCAGGAAGACCCAAACTGGCAGTAAACGACAATAACGAAATATACTACGGCGGATATAATACATTCGGCAGAATAATTTACAAGAACGGACACCTTGACCTGGATGAAATTTCAAACAATCTCGACTGCGCCTTCGGACAGATTGTTAAGGTGGTGGCAAGCAACGATGAAGTATACTTTGCATCCAGCGACAAACTTTTCATGTACGCCAACTCAAACATAAAGACAATTATCGACAGCAAACCATTCCGCCTAATAGATCTGGACGGTTCCGCATACGTGCAACGAAGATTTGCTCCGCTACAACATCTGAATCACGGAAAACTTGAAACCGATGAACTTTGTTCTGCAGTCGATTCCATCGATGTCGCCGACCTGACAAAGGACAAGGACAACCGCATTATTATACGTGATGGGCAAAGGACATGCTTTTTCTCATACTCAAAAAGCGAAGGTCTAAATTATTTCCGCACCGAATTCGACAGATACATAAACAAAAACGAATATTCTAAAATGGCTGTCCTTCGTGATGGCACATTTGTCGTAGGCACAAAGTTAGGCGGTATTGTATCGTTTGACGAGCATGGTAAAGCCCGATTTATGGTAAACACATCAAACGGTCTGAAAGACAATACCATAAATGACATTTATGTTGACAACCAAAACAAGGTTTGGGTAGCTACCGAAAACGGTATCGGTCTCCTTGAAACCAATTCCGGACTGTCTATTTTCAATTCTTCCAACGGATTAAGAGGTGCTGTGCTATCGGTAATACGTTTCAATGGAATACTATATGTAGGAACTACAGTCGGCCTATTCAAGCATTACCGACTGGAAACGCCAGCTGGCACCCTGTACGGATTCAGAAGCATCAGGGGTGTTTACGAAAACTGCTGGCAACTATGCATATACGACAACCACCTGTATGCTGTAACATCGGGCGGACTCTTCGATATTGAAGAAGGGAATGCCGAAAAAGTAATGGATGGTTCGTTAATCTCGATGATGCCAATAACCATAGGAGAAAACAAATATGTGCTACTAGGCGGACATCATGGAATCATAGTTACCACAATATCGGAAGGTAAAATTGAGAAAATCGGTAACATGAAGAATATGATGCGCACGGTAAGGACTATCGCCACCGACATCGACGGCAATGTATGGCTAGGTACCGACCGTGACGGACTGTACAGATTTTCTACTGGCGACTCGCTAAACCTTGACGCTATGGTTTCAAGCTACGGAGCCTCTGACGGACTACCGCCAAACTTCGACTGGGTGGACGTTTACTCGACGACTCGTCTTGGTCCTGTATTTTCGACATCGCTGGGACTTTACCGCTACAACAGAATGCAGGAAAAGTTTGTCAAGGATACCACTTGCTTCTGCATAGGCTCCGACTGCTCATCAATATTTGGCATTATCCGAGAGGATTCGTGCGGAAATATATGGTACAACTGCTCTTTGGCCGATGCCTACGAACGCGAAGTCGGTATAATAAACTTCGACACGGAAGGCAATTTTGTCCGCGAGACTTCTGCCTTTGGACAAATGAAGGAGTCGGTAGTGGAAACTATATATCCCGAAAATGCAGATATAGTATGGTTCGGCACCTCCGATGCCTTGATTAAATATCACAAAAATAAAAACTTACAGATAAAAAAAGACAGCGCTTTCGTATGCATGATAAGAACGGTAGCCGTGGCAAACGACTCCATAATTTACGCTTTCGACCATGATTATCAAGAAGATGTAAAATTCATGCACGAGATAAAGTATCTCGACAGGAAAATCAGGTTCGAGGTGGCAGGACTTGCATACAACACCTTTGGCGACACCGAATACCAGTTCATGCTCGATGGTCTGGACGACGACTGGTCGGATTGGACAACCGACTCGTACAAGGAATACATCAGCCTATCTGAAGGTAAATACAAGTTTCTGGTACGATCCCGCAACGGATACGGACAAATAAGCAATATTGCCGAATTCAACTTCGAGGTTACACCGCCATACTACAGATCTGCTTGGGCATACATTCTTTATTTTCTTTGTTTTGTTGTCATAACCGTCTTGATTGTAGCATGGAGAAACATCATCCACACCAAAGAAAAGTACCGTCTCGAGAAACTTGTTGAACAGCGCACAAACGACCTTGTTTTGCAAAAGGAGCAAACAGAACGGCTGGTAAAAAAACTTTTGCCCCAGAATACTGTTACCGAACTTCAGCTTACAGGAAATGCTACTTCGAAGAAATACGACATGGTTACTGTGCTATTCTCCGACATACAGGGTTTCACAAAAATTGCAGCGGCGACCAATCCCGAAGAGCTCATCAAGTACCTAAACGAACTATTCGTTTCGTTCGACAATATCATATCGAAATACAACATTGAGAAAATCAAGACTATAGGCGACGCATACATGTGTGCAGGAGGAATGCCCAACCGCGATGCGACAAATCCAGTAGAGGTTGTGCTTGCTGGTCTGGAAATGCAGAGAGCCCTCGATGAACTCAACGCAAAACACGACCTAAAGATGAAAATGCGTGTCGGTATCCACACCGGATCGGTAGTGGCTGGTGTCGTAGGTGCACAAAAGATAGAATACGACATTTGGGGCGACACAGTAAACATTGCAAGCCGTATGGAATCACATGGCGAAGTCGGCAAGGTCAACATTTCCGAAGCCACATATAGGCAAGTGAAGAAGTTCTTCAAGTGCGAAACCCGCGGCATGATGAATGTGAAGAACAAGGGCGAAATGGAAATGTACTTCGTTGACGGCATTCTGGACGAACTGTCGGAAAACGGGGATGGAATCACGCCAAACCATTTGTTCAATGTGCGCAAGCTTAGCCTCGACTTCTCTATCCTTCAGGAAGACATTTTCGAACAGATGCAACACGACCTGCCGAAAAACCTTTACTACCACAACATCAAGCACACTTCGGATGCAATTTATCGTGTCACCGACATCGGAACAAAAGAAAATGTGTCGGAAGAGGATTTGCTGTTACTGCGTTGCGCTGCCCTATTCCACGACACAGGCTTCATGGCAAGCTACGACAACAACGAGGAAATCGGTGCAAGATTGGCTCAGCAGGAATTAGGAAAGCGTAAGTTCTCGCGCGAACAGATTGAAAAAATCAAGGGCATGATTATGGCCACCAAAGTACCGCAGAATCCACACAACCTACTCGAGGAAATCATGTGCGATGCCGACCTCGACTACTTAGGACGACCAGATTTCATACCTATTTCGCAGAACCTTTTCCGCGAACTATTCGAGCGAGGCAAAATCGACTCGATAGAACAGTGGAACAAGATGCAGTACAAGTTTATCACCGAACATCACTACTTTACCGAAACTGCCAAACGCAGTGGCGAACCAGGAAAGAAACAGGTTCTCAAAGAATTGAAGGAGTTGATTTAAAAAAGAAACTTCAAAAAAAATATATAAGACATTATGCGTTGTCATAAATATATATATATTTGCACTGTTGAACTAAAATAAGAACAGTTATGAAAAAAGCACTCATCATATCACTTCTAGTTGCAGCAATGGGCGTGATAGCATTTGTAGGTTGCGAAAAGGAAGACACAATAGAAAAACCTACTATTACAGCGGTTGACAGCCTTTCTCAAACTACGCCAGTAACTCACAATACAACATTGTCGTATTCGGGTTGTCATTCAAACCAAAGGGATGGGTATTATGACCCAATAGTATCAACAAATTATGAAAATGGTATTCTGTCGTTAACTATAGAAAATTTTCGCGTTAACTGCGCTATGGATAGCATTTTTTCAGAGTTAACAGTTGACAATCAAACAATTGATTTGAATCTCAAAGAAAATTCGTATGCTGCTAATTGTGTATGTCCCGTTGATGTAAACTATTCAATCGATAACATAAAAG
>JAEEGF012204536.1_pt1 | contig 22439 bp, 22 predicted proteins | sample 9134171 | NCBI WGS metagenome assembly JAEEGF01 (sample SAMN16246542, study PRJNA631951) | gut metagenome | biome: gut microbiome; feature: rumen; material: AP-attached | host: Bos | place: Iran: Karaj | collected 2018-10 | reverse complement strand
TAATCCACCGTCCGGATCACCATGCCCCTGAGGGTCAGATCCGCCATGCTCCCTCTCCCGCAGCCGGGCGTACTTGAGATACGCCTCCACCCGGCCGCTTTCGTAAAATGCCTGAAAAGCCTTCTTTTCTTCCTCTGTCGTAAACGGTGTCATGAGCGCCTCCTTTCAGGGAAAGTATGGTCTGAAAGGAAGCGGGCCTATTCAGCCTTCGTAGCCCAGCTCGTTGAGGACGCTCTGCCGGTTGCGCCAGTCGTCCTTGATCTTCACCCAGAGCTGCAGATTCACCTTGACCCCCAGGAGCCACTCCATGTCCTCCCGGGCGGCGGAGCCGATCCGCTTTAGCATGGACCCACCCCGGCCGATGATGATGCCCTTGTGGCTGTCCCGCTCGCAAAGGATGGTGGCGTAGCAGTCCATGATCTGCCCGTCGGGCCGAAGCTCCATCTTGTCCATGCTGACGCCGATGCCGTGGGGCACCTCGTCCTTGAGAAGCTCTAGGGCCTTTTCCCGGATCATCTCGGCGCAGATGAGCCGCTCCGGCTGGTCCGTGACCATGTCCGGGGGATAGTACTGGGGCCCCTCGGTGAGATAGCTGAGGAGCAGGGCCTCCAACTCTACGAGGCCCGTGCCCTTGAAGGCGGAGATATGGTGGATATTGTCGAAGCCGGCCCCCCGCAGGACTTCCTCCGCCTCGTCGATCTGCAGTTTTGTGGCGATGTCGCACTTGTTGAGGAGCACGATCACGGGGCACTTGGCCAGTTTCAACCGCTCCATGATCTGCCGGTCCCGCTCCCCGACCCCCTTGCGGGCGTCCACCAAAAAGAGGATGGCCTCCACGTCGCTGAGACAGTCCCCGGCGGTCTTCTGCATGTACTCCCCCAGCTTGTTCCTGGGAGTGGTCATGCCGGGGGTGTCCAGGAAGATCATCTGATAGTCGTCCCGGGTGAGGACTCCGGTGATCCGGTTCCGGGTGGTCTGGGCCCGGTCCGTGACGATGGAGATCTTCTGGCCCACCAGGGCGTTGATGAGGGTGGACTTGCCCACGTTGGGACAGCCGATCAGGCTGAAAAAGCCGCTTTTGTAGCCCATATCATACTCCCAGGTCCTTGGGTCCGAAGGAATGGGGCAGCAGCGTCTCGAAGGGAGACACGTCCACCTTGGTCCTGTCCCGATTGGCGGTGATGATGATGAAGTCCCCGCCGCAGAACTCCGCCATCACCTGGCGGCAGACGCCGCAGGGAAAACCCATCTCCTCCCCCGTGGCCATGACGGCAATGGCCCGAAAAGCCCGATGGCCGTCGTAGACCGCCTTGAAGAAAGCCGTGCGCTCCGCGCAGACCGTGGGCGTGAACCCCGCATTTTCTATGTTGCAGCCCTGATATATCTGTCCCTCCGCCGTCAGCAGGGCGGCGCCCACGTGATAGCGGGAATAGGGAGCGTAAGAATGGTCCCGGGCCTCCTGGGCCTTGTCCAGGAGCCTATCGATCTCGGCCTGCGTCAGTTGGTTCATCTCGTTTCACCGATCCTTTCAAGAATAGTCCGCTGGCGGTCGCGCATGAGACGCTCCTCCGCCTCGTTCATATGGTCATAGCCCAGGATGTGGAGCGTGCCGTGGACGGCCAAGAAGGCCAGCTCCCGGCTGAGGCTGTGGCCATACTCCGCCGCCTGTTCCACGGCCCGGCTGCGGCAGATCATGATGTCGCCCAGATATCCGTCCGGAGATCCCGCCAGCGCCTCCCCCTCCCGACTGGGAAAGGTGAGCACGTCCGTGACCCGATCCACGTTCCGAAAGTCCCGGTTGAGCTGCCGGATGTGTTCCGGCCCCGCCACCAGCACGGTGATATCCCCCTTCTCGCCTTCCATGCCAAGGGCCGTCTCACAGGCGATGCGGATGCCCGCTTCCTCTTCGGGCGTCAGGGCCTCATCCTCGGAATATACTTCGATCATGGTTCCTCCTTCGGGTAGGTGATGCGATCGTGGAGGATCCCCGCGAATGTTTTCAGGAAGGATTCCTCCACCCGGCTCAGTTCATTGAGCGTCAGGTTGCAGTTCACCAGCTGCCCATCCTCCATCTTGCCCCGGATGACCCGGTGGACCATGTCCCGAACCTGCTCGGAGCTGGGGCCGCCCAGGGACCGGACCGCGGCTTCGCAGCTGTCCGCCAGCATGACGATGGCGCTCTCCTTGCTGCTGGGCTTCGGCCCCGGATAGCGGAAGTCAGCCTCCTGCACATCCGGGTCCATCTTCCGCGCCTTCACGTAGAAATAGGCGGTCATGGTGGTGCCGTGATGCTCCCGTACGATGGCGCGCACGGTGGCAGGGACCTTGAATCGCTGGAGATAGGCGTCCCCGTCCGCCACATGGGCGATGATGATCCTGGCGCTTTCCCGCGGCGGCAGCTCGTCATGGGGGTTGACGCCGTTGGCCTGGTTTTCCGCAAAATGACGGGGGGACTTGAGCTTGCCCGCGTCGTGTACGGCCGCCGCTGCCTTGGCGAGCAGTGCGTTGGCGCCGATGCTCTGGGCCCCATTCTCCGCCAGGAGCGAAGCCATCTGGCAGTGATGATAGGTGCCGGGGGCGCTGTTCATGAGCCGCCGCTGGAGAGGATGATTGATGTTCAACAACTCGTTGAGCTTGGTCGGAGAGGGCAGATCGAAAAGGATCTCCCAGATGGCCGTGAGCCCTATCCCCAGCACCAGGGCAATGACGGCCCCCAGGAAGAACAGACCGAAAGCCGTGATACTCACCAGCCAGCCGCCGCCCGACAGGAACGAGGGCATCATGGGAATGACGGCCCCTGCGGCGCCGCCGATAATGGCCGCCGGGACCATGGTGGTGCGCTTGTTGTCCACCGTCATGATGCACACGGTCACCACGCCTGCGACCAGTATGCCGGCCGCAAAGGCGAAGGTCTCCCCCGCCAGGATGCCCGAGGTCGGCAGCATCGGCCCCATCGTCAGCGCCATGAGGGCGGTGGCGCTCAGGGCTGTCCGCTTCTCATGGGTGGCGGCGATCATTAGGGTCCCCAGCAGCACCGGCGCCATGCGGCTCTCAAAGAGGGTGAAGACCCAGGAAATCGCCAGATTCAGCATCAGCAGCAGGCATAGCCGCACCATGACCAGGGGAGAAAAAGCGGTTTCTCCCTCAAAAAGCAGCAGGTACAGAGCGTATGCGAGATATATGGGCAGCAGATACAGCAAATAGCTTCCGTAGGAACTCCGATCCGAAGCTGTCCTGAGCATGTCCAGCGTTAACAGATGCAGGATATCCTTGTTGGAGAGAGCCGTTCCCTTTCGCAAGAGAAGGTCCCCCTTCTTGACGGTGACCGGGACCACGTCGTTTGCGGCGGCAGAGCGGGCCTTCTCCGTTTCCGCCTCGTCCACCACGTTGGATACCGCAAAAAACTTGTCGATGAGATTTCCCGCCAGCTCAGTCTTGCTGACCGCGGGCAGGCTGGTCTGCTTGAGCTGTTCCTTGGCCCTGTATCGGGCAGCTTCCAGCTCGCTTTCCTTCACCCCTGCCTGCATCCCGGTCAGGATGGCTTCCGAAACGGCTTTGTACAAAGGTTCGGTGTCGGGCACGCTTCCGGCGGCATGGAGGCTGCTTTTGGGCAGATAGGTGTTGAGCAGCGTATACGCCATCGCCGTGTCCAGGGTGTCGCTGAGCCCATACTCGTTCAGCTTCGCCTGCAGCTCCGGCTCCCTCACCAGCACGTTCCAGGCTGTTTGATTGTAGAGCATGCCCGTATACTCCTGCGCGCCTTCCTCCCAGCGCAGGACCATGTCCTTCAAAAACAGGCCGTACTGAACGAACCATTCCTCGAGAGCCTGCCCCTGAGCGGCAATCAAGGCATCGTCCAACCGATAGACCGGCTGTACCCGATCCCGGGCGGCCTGCCTGAGCTCGTCCGTCCGATAGGGATCGTTGCCGGAGAAGGGGTAGAGCACATCCTCCGCGAGCACATCTCCCGCTTGAACGTCTATGCGCACGTCCGGGTAGCGAAGGCACAGGAAAAACAGGTTCGTCAGACACACTAAAAGGAGCAGCGGCAGCCCGATAGCTCGCCTCAGCTCTCGCTTCCCCGTCGTTCTCTGTCCGTCCATAGCTCCCCCCTTGATCTACGATGCTCAGTTGTCCTTCTTTTCGCTTCTCTCGTAAGCCTGGATGATCCGCTGGACCAGCTCGTGGCGCACTACATCCTTGTGGGTAAGCTGGATGACCCGTATGCCCTCCACGTCCTTCAGGATGCCGATGGCGTGTATAAGGCCGCTTTTCTTCTCCCGAGGCAGGTCGATCTGGGTGATATCGCCCGTGATGACGGCCCGGCTGCCCTCGCCGAGACGGGTCAGGAACATCTTCATCTGCTCGATGGAGCAATTCTGCGCCTCATCCAGGATGATGTAGGCGTTGTTCAGCGTCCGACCCCGCATATAGGCCAGGGGCGCCACCTCAATGGCTCCCCGCTCCATCAGATTCCGGTAGGTCTCCATGCCGAAGAATTCCTGCAGGGCGTCATAGAGCGGCCGAAGATAGGGGTCCACCTTGTTCTGCAGGTCGCCGGGCAGAAATCCCAGCTTCTCCCCCGCCTCCACGGCAGGCCGGGTCAGGATGATCTTGTCCACCTCTTTGTTTTTGAAGGCCAGCACCGCCATGGCCACAGCCAAATAGGTCTTGCCCGTACCGGCAGGCCCTACGCCGAAGACCAGTTCATGCTCCTTCAGCGCATTGACATACTTCTTCTGCCCCAAGGTCTTGCATTTGATCTGCTTGCCCCGGGCGGTGAGGGCCACCACGTCTCCCATGATCTCGGAGATCAGATCCGCGTTGCCCTCCCTGGCCAGATCCACCGCGTAGCGGATGCGGCTGCGGTTGATGGGCTCCCCCTTGCGCTGCATGGAGAGCAGTTTTTCAAGGACAGTCCTGCACAGCGCAGCGTTTTCGGCGTCTCCCTCGATGCCGATGCCGTCCCCGTTCACCGTGATGAGCGTGCCCGTCTCCTGTTCGAAGACGGAGATGTTTTCATCCAACACACCGAAGAGACCCGCAGCGTCCTCCATGCTGTCCAATTCGATCCGTTCCGTTTTGATCTCCATGCCTGTGTTTACGTTAACTCCTTTGTGTATCCTATATTTTCTTCCGTAGTCACGGTACAGACGCCGTACAGCTGTCCGTTCTTCTCCACGGTATAGCGGTCGATCATAATGATCTTTGCCGAATGGGGCACCTGCAGCAACGCCATCCGCTCCGCCTCGAACAGGGCCGCTTCCTTCCGTTCCGCTCCGGTGAGGAACCGCTCCTGCTTTATCCTTTCCCAATACGTGCCCCGGCATATCCGCACCGGCCAGGGATCCAGGGAAAGGGATCGCGCTTCCACCGTCAAATCGGCATCCTCGAAGGGGCATCCCCGCTCCGCCAGCTTCCATCTCCCCCAATACAGGGCGGTATAAGGGGCGGCCCGCTCCGTTTCGGCCCACGTCACCGCCGTTTTCGGAGCTTCCACCTGAGCCCTGTACAAAACGGCCGCCAGCACCTCCCCGTACGCGTGGGTGGTATAGGTCATGCTGCCGTCCCGGGCGGTGACGGAGCCGGCGATCAACAGCTGGCCCTTTTTCACCTTGTCTCCCACCTTCACCTGGGCCCGACCGCCATAGGCATTGACCTTGGTGACGACGCCCTCTCGAGTGGATATCACGTCGCACGGGCGGCTGAGGTCCAGCCGCTCCCCCTCCGCCAAAGCCTCCCGGACGCGGACCCGCAGGAAGATGCCGTCCACATGGAGCTCCAGGAAAGCCATCTCCTCGTACTGTGCGGCCACGAAGTCCGCAATGTCGGCGAGCGGCAGTTTGCGAAGATCCCGGCTGGGACGAAGCCCCTGCTCCCACAGTGCCTGACGCAGAACCGCCTCATCCATGCGCGCACACCCCTGGACATCCACGAACCACACCCGCCGGGAAGCCCAAAAGGCCAGCAGCAGGGTGACGGCCATGCCCAGCAGGAGCACCCGATGCCGCCCCATGCGCCGCAGCTGAAAGCGGCCGCCGCCCTTTTTGAGGATCCGGACGCGGCAGCGGCACCGATGATTGAGCCGATGGAGCCGCCGAAAATCCTGGGCGGACAGGGTGCAGATCAGGGTGCGGCGGGATCGATGGATATCCCACAGAGACACGCCCTCGGTCTCCAGAAGGGATGCCAAACGCTCAGGATATACTCCTTCAATTTGGATTATAACATACCCTCGGAGAAATTGCCACTCTTTCTTATTCCCCATAAGCCCACCGCTCCAGCCGCCCCGCAATCATGGCCCGGCTCTCCCCCAGCTCCTTCACTCGCAGCCCTTCCCCCGCCACCTGCAGCGTCCCGCAGCCCGTCAGAAGCAGGATCTCATGCTCGGTACAGCGACGGATGCCCGACACATTCTCCACCAGCATCCTGTCCCGGCCCAGCACCGTGATCCGGGGTACGCGAGGATCCAAGTCCTCGGGCAGGTCCAGCAGCCGCAACGTCTTTTTCAGCAGCTCTTTCTTCATGTTTCAGCATATGCAAATAATGGTCCTGTACAACGGAAAGTTTTTCTGGTATGGTATACGGTATCGGATCAGGAGGAAACAGAAATGGAAATTCAGGATAAGATCGAATATTGCGCAGAGATCCCCGCCGACGGGCCGGAAGCTGCGCCGACGCCGTCCAAGAGCGAGATGCGCGGCGTCTTCAGCCGTCTGGCCCTGGGGCTGTGCCTGGGGCTGCTGATCAGTCAGCTGGTGCCCACGGCGCTGGCAGCCATTCCCGGGTTCGATGTCAAAGCCCACACGTTCCTGTTGGGCAGCCTATGCACAGGGCTCTTCACCCTGCCCCTGATGCTGGTGCTCACCCGGCGGCTCCCAGCTCTGCAGCCGGAAAAGGATCGGCTGAGCGCAGGCGGGTTCCTGGCCCTGGTGTGCATCAGCTACGCCTGCATGATCGTGGGGAACCTGGTGGGCATCGGCATCAATCTGCTCCTCTCCCCCGGCTCCGTGGATCTGGTGGCGAACCTGGCCACCGCCGCCGGCCCCGGCCTGGAGATGTTCATCGCTTTTGCCGTGCTGGCCCCCGTGTTCGAGGAGCTGGTGTTCCGGAAGGTCCTGGTGGACCGGGTGCTGCCCTATGGGGAATGGCCCGCCATCCTCTTCTCCGGCATCACCTTCGGCCTGTTCCACGGGAACCTGACCCAGTTCTTCTATGCGGCCCTGCTGGGCATGGTGCTGGCTTATGTGTACATCCGCACGGGGAACATCCTGTACAGCATCGGCCTCCACGCCTGCGTCAACTTCCTGGGCGGTGTGCTGCCCGTGCTGTTCCCGGCCATCACCGGGTTCATCGTGATCGTCGCCCTGGTGGGTCTCGTGCTGTTCTTCGTGCTGAAGAAACGCATCCATGTGGAGAAGAACGCTGTGCCCGGCGTAGGCGGGGCCATGTTCGGCAACGCGGGCATGATCCTCTTCCTCTGCTTCACCGGCCTGCTCATGGTCCTGGTGGCCTTCATCATGAACCATCCGGAGCTGACCGGCGGACTGATGTGAACCGTGCCGAAGCATAGGAAAAGGAGCCGATCTTCCTCGGCTCCTTTTTCTGTGGTCGAGATTGGGTTATCTCTGTCCGGCGTCGTAGGGGATGCCCTCCGCCTTGGGCGCCCGGGACTTCTTGGAGGTGAATGCCAGGACCAGCAGGGAGATCACATAGGGGATCAGCCGATACAGATGGGGATTGAAGATCTTGCCCCATACCGGATCCTTGCTGAGGTTCAGCAGCAGGAAGACACCGTCGCCATTGATATCCAGGGTGGAATAGGAGGCTGCCACGCACTTGAACAGACCGAACAGCAGCGCCGCGCCGGCGATGCTCAAGGGCTTCCAGTTGCCGAAGATCATGACCGCCAGCGCCAGGAAGCCGAAGCCCGCCACGTCGCCGTTTGCCACGCAGTTCGAGGTGGTCAGCGTGTACACGAATCCACCCAAGCCCGCCAGGGCGCCGGAGATCACCACGCCGCTGTAGCGCATCTTGTAGACATTGATGCCCAAGGAGGCCGCCGCCTGAGGATTCTCGCCGCAAGCACGGAGCCGGAGACCGAAGCGGGTCTTGTACAAGAGGATCGACAGCACGATGAACAGGATGATGATGATGTAGGTCGTCAGGTAGACCTTGTGAAGGAATGTCTCTCCGAAAAAGCCAAGGTCCTGAGATTTTTCAAAGCCAAGCATGGTCTTTTTCACCATGAACCAGCTGGCCGCATCGCCCTTGTACATCCTCAATTCGCTCTGCTGAGCGATCAGCCGAATGAAGAAGCAGACAAGCGCCGGAGAAAGCATGTTGAGGGCCGTGCCGCCGATGGTCTGATCCGCCTTCAGGTTGATGGCCGCGAACGCCAGGAGCAGCGAGAAGATTGCGCCGGCCAACGCCGTTATCAGCATGATAAGCACCAGGAACAACTGCACCTTGCCCCAGTTGGAAGCCATTGTTTTGGCAAGATCGATGATGTGAAACGTGTTTGCCTTCTGCATCAGGTTGATGGTCAGCGCGCCGATGAACGCCCCGAAGATCATGATGCCTTCCAGCGCCAGGTTGATGATGCCGCTTCGTTCGGCGAAAACGCCGGCCAGGGCAACGATCATCAGCGGAATAGCATAAATCAGAGTTTTACTGATAAGGAATGACATTATGCAGCACCTCCCTTCCCGGGATTGGGTTTCCCATCGGTTACCGGTTTCGGCTTTGCTATCTTTTTGCGTCCGCTGATCCATGTCTTTATCAGCAGAGAGAATGCGGATAGATACACGATGACCGCAATGATCACATCGGTGATGTACTCGTTGTATGCCGTGAGGTTCGCCAGCTGCAGACCGTGCAGGTTGATGGCCGACATGAACATGCCTGTGAAGATGCAGGCGATGGGGTTGCACGAGGCGAGCATGGCGACCGCGATGCCGTTGAAGCCTTCCGCCGGCAGCTTCTGGTAAACCGACCAGTAGAGCTCGGTGTTGCCGGACAGATAGTAAAGCGCTGCCGCCGCGCCAGCCAAAGCGCCGGCAATGGCCATAGAGCAGACGATGCTGCGTTTGTCATGGATACCTGCGTAGCGCGCCGCATGGCGGTTTGCGCCGCACGCTTTAAGCTCATAGCCGAAGGTCGTCTTGGTCAAAATAATGTAGACGATCACCGCAATGATGATCGCAACCAGGATGCCGCCGTTGACCTGAGAGCCCGGGAACAGCTTGTTGAGGCCGAGCTTCGGCGTGGCGACGCCCAGCCCATCCTGATAGGTCCAGGCGCCGTCCACGTTGATAAGGCCGTATGTGGTCTTGTAGATGTACCCCGTCTTGGTGCCTTCTACCACATTCTTCAGATTGCTGATATCGAACATCCATGTGACAAGGTTCGCCGCGATCCAGTTGGTCATGATGCAGGCGAGCACCTCGTTGATGTTCAGGAATGCTTTCAGCATGCCGGGGATCGCGCCCCACAGCGCACCGGCAAGAATACCCGCTAAAAACGCCAGGAGCCAGATCACAAGCTTCGGCAAAGAGCCCGCCGGAATAGACAAGGCCACAAACAACGTCGCGCAGGTTCCCGCCAGATACTGGCCGGACGCGCCGATATTGAACAGACCCGTTTTATACGCCAACGCCACCGACAAACCGCAGAGGATCAGGGGCACCGCACGGAACAGCATATTGCCGATGATCTGGGGGTTGAAGCCGAAGGACAGGGTGCCGACGGCGTCGCGGCCGGTGCTGAACGTGCCGGCGATGATGAGCTTGATGCCTTCCCATGCGCCTTTCAGACCGATTTCATCGGTGGCCAATCCGACGATCAACACGAGGATCGCACCGGCGATGAGACCGACCAGGATCGAAATGATGGTTGCGAGAACGGAACGGGTCCCGTTTTTCTTCAGAAAGTCGCTCATGCCTGTTCCTCCCTCTTCTCCGCATTGTCACGCTTGGCGCCCGCCATGTAGAGGCCCAGCTCCTGCACGGTAGTCTTCTTGGGATCCAATTCACCCACGATCTCGCCCTCGTACATGACGAGGATGCGGTCAGACAGACTCATGACCTCCTCCAGTTCGAGGGAAACGAGCAGGACCGCCTTGCCTGCATCGCGTTCCTGGACCAGCCGCTTGTGGATGAACTCAATGGCACCCACATCCAGGCCTCGGGTGGGCTGCACCGCGATGATCAGGGGCATGTCGCGGTCGATCTCACGGGCGACGATGGCCTTCTGCTGGTTGCCGCCGGACATGCTGCGGGCGATGGTGATGGGGCCTTGGCCGGAACGAACGTCGAACTGATCGATCAGCTTATCCGCATAGTCCCGGACCGCGCCGAACTTGATGAATCCTGCGTTCTGGAACTGCGGTTCGAAATAACGCTGCAGGACCATGTTCTGCTCCAGCGTGAAGTCCAGCACGAGACCGTGCTTATGGCGGTCCTCCGGGATGTGGCTCATACCCGAAAGGCTGCGCTGCCGGATGGACGCCTTGGTGATGTCCTTGCCGCAGAGCGTGATCTTGCCCGCAGTCGCTTTCTCCAAGCCTGACAGTGCATACACGAGCTCGGTCTGTCCGTTTCCGTCGATGCCGGCGATACAGGTGATCTCGCCAGCGTGGGCCGTGAACGTGACATTCTTCACGGCATTGTTCGAATGGAGCTTGGATGGGACAGTGAGGTCCTTGACCTCGAGGACAGCCTTGCCCGGCTTCGCCTCGTCCTTGTCGACCACCAGCTGGACGGGACGGCCGACCATCATGGACGAAAGCTCCTCCTTCGTCGTTTCCGAGGTGTTGACCGTGCCAATGTACTTGCCTTTGCGGAGAACGGAGACGCGGTCGGAGACCTCCATGATCTCGTTGAGCTTGTGGGAGATGAACAGGATCGACTTGCCCTCCTTCACGAGCCCGCGCATGATCCCCATGAGCTCTTCGATCTCCTGTGGCGTCAACACGGCGGTGGGCTCGTCAAAGATCAGGATCTCGTTGTCCCGATAGAGCATCTTGAGGATCTCGACGCGCTGCTGCATGCCCACGGTGATGTCCTCGATCTTGGCGTCCAGGTCCACGTGCAGGCCGTACCGTTCCGAAAGCGCCTTGACCTTCTTGCGCGCCTCCTTTTTTTCCAGGAACCCGAGCTTGGTATCCTCAGCGCCCAGAATGATGTTGTCAAGGACCGTGAACACATCGATCAGCTTGAAATGCTGATGCACCATGCCGATGTGCAGCGCCGTGGCATCGTTGGGATTGTTGATCTTGACTTCCTTGCCATCCTTCTTGATGATGCCCTCCTCCGGCTGATACAGGCCGAACAGGACGCTCATCAGCGTGGATTTACCCGCTCCGTTCTCCCCCAACAGCGCATGGATCTCTCCTTTTTTGAGCTGCAACGTAATATCATCGTTTGCTTTGATACCAGGAAAAATCTTGGTTATGTGAAGCATTTCAATGACATATTCGGGAGCTTGCTCCATGACTCCACCTCCTTCACTGTAACTCGCGAAAAAGTCGCAAGTAATGAATATATTATACTTGCTGCCCAGTCAGATTGCAAGCATATATGAAATAATTGTGAAAAGATTGCGACCAGGTGCGATTTAGGAAAATGAAAAAAGGCTTCCCGCAGGAAGCCCTTTTCCATAGTATGTTGGGTTAGATGACTTCGACCTTCACATTGGAGAGGGTGAAGACGCTGTCCGCGGGGAAGTTCGGATCGACAACCAGCGTGCCGTCCTTCATGGCCGCAAACAGCTTCTCATAATCTTCAACAGTCCAGTTCTCCAGGCTCCAGGTCTCAGTGGGCAGACCGACGGCGTCGTTGGCCGCGCCGAGGCTGGTGCCATTGTGGCCGATCTCGGCCCAGCTGCCGTCAAAGTTCTTCACCAGCGCCCACTGGACGGAGGCGGAGAGGCCCTTCATGGCAGAGGTGACAACGGTGTCGGATTCGGGGGACTGGTCAACGTCCACGCCGACGACCTTCGCATCGTTCTCGGCAGCCGCCGCCGTGATGGAGTTGAACATGGAACCACCGCAAGCGAAGATGATCTCGGTGCCGGTGGCATACCAGCCAGCCGCCATGGTCTGGAGCTCGGGGGAAGCGGAGAAGGTGGAGCCGTACTGCCAGGAGTACTTGACGTCGACGTTGATGCCCTTCTCAGCAGCAGCCGCATTGGCGCCCTGGACGAAGCCGTAGCCGTACCGGCAGCAAGCCGGGTTGGTGCCGCCGCCGCCGCCGCAGAAGCCCAGCTTGGTGTAGCCTTCCATGACTACCGCGTAGCCCGCGAGGTAACCAGCCTGCTCTTCCTGATAGAAGATACCGGCAACATTGTCAAGGCCCAGATCCCAACCATCGATGAAGATGAAGTTGACATTGGTGAACTCCTTGGCTGCCCTTTCGAGAGCGCCTGCCTGCATGAAGCCTGCGCAGACGATGACCTTCGCGCCGCCGTCCGCAGCCGCCTTCATGGCGTCATAGCGGTCGTCATCCGTAGCCTTGTCGGCGTTGGCGGGCTGATAGTACTTGTAGGACTTGCCGTTCGCCGCAGCATAGAGCTTGCAGCCTTCCCAGGTGCCCTGGTTGAAGGACTTGTCTTTCAGCTGACCAACGTCGGTAACGAATGCGATCTCATACTTGCCGTCTGCACTGGTCATCGTATCCGGAATGGACTCGGGATCGACAGCCTCTTCCGCCTGGGCGACGCCGACCAGGGCGAACACCATGACGAGTGCCAGCATGATGGACAGAATCTTTTTCATCTTTGATTTCCTTTCCAACATTGTTAGATTTATCCGCGCCGAAGCTTTTGGACCCCGGCACAAACATAGCTTATATATAGCACAAACGAAAAAGTTTGTCAATTCTGTTAACAAAACACCGGCAGATGTTTTTTTGCAGCCGTTCAGATGAAGAACGTCCGTTCCAGATGCTCCCGAAGGGGGCGGATGATCCCGGCCAGGATGAGAAAGCCTCCGAAAAGGAAGAACACCGCCGCCGCATAGAGGGACCAGGAGAACATAGGCGTGCGGAAGGTCAGATGCTGGAAAAGCTCCGCCAGCATGCAGCTGCCGCCGACGGCCATAAGCAGGCCCCCCGTGATGAAGATGGCTCCCCGTTTCACATAGCGATAGAGGGCGACGGCGCCGATGGTGAGGGCGGCAAGGAGGAAGGTCAGTGGGAAGGCGAAGGTCCAGAACCAGCGGCCGCCGGTACGCCAGCAGAGGAGCCAAAGCAGCAAGCAAACGCTTACGAAAGCCACGGGCACGAAGATCATGGGATGGGGTCGCCGGAACCACAGGGGCAGCAGGAACGCCAGGTAGAAGGCCGTGACGCCCGCGACCACATAGAAGGACCAGCCCATGCGGCCCGTGGTGTTCACCGCGATGGAGAAACAGGCGATCATGGCCGCCAGCAGCCCCACCGTCAAAGAGGCCATGACGGTGAGCCGCTTCTGACGGCTGAGGACGGGGTACCGGTCGGAATAGGTGGCAGCGGCAGGCACGCTCTCCCCCGCCTCCGGGCACCACACGGGGGTGCCGCACAGAGGACAGGCTCTCACGCCCTCCTGAAGACGGACGCCGCATCGTACACAATACATATATATCACCTTCCTGAATCAGCCGTTTTGCCTCACTGGTTGGTCTCAATGGTCACGGGGATCCCCAGTTCCACCAGCCGGGAAAAGAACCGCCTTTCCAGCTCGGGGCTTTGGGTGCTGCGGATCATGCTGATGCTTGTCACGCCGTTGCAGGTGACCACGGCGCAGTTGTTGGGATAGGAGTACTGGACCCCGATGATGAACTCCATCCGCGTCACATAGGGAGCCATGCTCGGCGGCAGCTTCTGAACACCCAGATTGGAGATGTTGATGCAGCCCAGCCGCTCGCCTCGCCGACGGTAGACCGCCCGCATGACGGGGGTCTTGAGCATGACCGGCACCGCCTTCAGCAGGCGATTTTTCTGAGGCTCCACATTCTCCGCAATGCGGCCCGCCATGCGCTGGGGCGTGACCTCCGCCGCCAGCTGATGGGTGATGGCCGCGCACAGGTCCCCCAGAGTATAGGTCCCCAGACGCGGGTCCACACCGGGGTTCACGGTCAGAGAGAAGTTCCGGAGCGTTCGGCTGTGAAAGAGTCGCCTCAGGTCCACGGGGATGGTTATCTTCACGGGCTTCTGCCGCTTTTTAGGTGTCTGCTCGGCCTGCATCTCCAGGATGCACGAACCCATGACGGCCGAAAGGAGTACCGTGACGGTGCAGCCGTATTCGTGAGCCAGTCTCGGCAGCGCTTCGCCGGGGATCACACCGGTGACGAGGCGCATGAAGCGGCCCAGCTCCCGCTTGCCGGGCAGGCGATAGGCGACGGTCTCGGGGCAGTACGCGGGATGATCGGCGGCGTACTTCTGGAAGCTATCCTCCATCTCCTCGGGGTCGGGTGCTTCACGGATGTCCAACACGCCGTGCTCGGCCGGGATATCCGCCCCATAGCGCAGAGCAAGATAACGGACGACCAGGGTCTTGAGATAGATCACGGCGCCGCCGCCGTCGCTGAGGACGTGGAAAAACTCCACGGCGATCCGATTCCGATAATAGAGCACCCGCAGACAGCAGCGGCGCATCTCCTTCTTGGTCATGAAGGTCAACGGGTATGCGTAATCCTCCTGGACCCGGGGCGGCGCCTCCACTTCCTCCAGATAATACCAGAAGACGCCCTGCCTGAGCCGCAGATAGAAGGAAGGGAATCGGGGCATGAGCTCGTCTACCGCCTGCTGCAGCAACATGGGGTCAATGTCCTGCGTCAGGGTGACGGACTCCCGAAAGACGTTGTTCCAGTTTCTGCGGCGGATGGCGGGAAAGATCAGCGCCGCGTTATCGAGGGGCATCCATATCCTGCTCATCGGACCACCTCCCGCACAAAGGCGGAGAGAGCCGCCTTGTCCGCCTGACACGCCTTCAGATCGTAGAGCACATACCCGTGCCACATGCCCGCCGCCACGGTGAGTCCGACCGGCGAACCCGCCGCCGTCTGTATCCGGCGTTCCACGGCCAACGGCTCCTGCAGCTGCTTGAACCGTTGAAGCCGTTTGCGGACAAAAGCGGCGTTCATCCCTCCGCCTCCTTTCCCAAAATGAAATAACAGGGGCATTGTACCACGGGGGGCAGGAAGAAGCAAGCCTCCCGGATCGGACCATGAACCAACAAAACCATTGACAAGACAGGGATTGATCATTACATTTATAATATATAAAAGCGGATGATGGCTTCTTTTGAGACGGATCCGCTTTTACGGCCCTGTCCATGGCCCAGCCAGAAAGGAGAATCGATCATGTTTTGCCCGAATTGCGGGAATAAGATCCCCGAGGGAGCCGGCCCCTTCTGTCCGTTCTGCGGTACGCGCAGGCCCCAGCGCCAGCCGGCGGCCGATAACCCGGCCCCTTCCCCCACCAAACCTCAAACCGCTCCGCCGCCCCCGAAAGAGGCCGCACCTCGGGCCGCAGCACCGGCGCAGGCGCGACGCGCCCCCGCGCAGCCGGAGAAGCCCCGGAAGAAGAGATCCCGCAGGGGCCTGCTGGTGGGCTGCATCGTCTGCGGGCTGCTGGCGGTGGGTCTGGCCCTGTTCTTTTTGGTGATCCGGCCCACGCTCAGGCACGCCAAGGCGTATAATGCCGGCGTGGATCTGCTCAACGCCAACGACTACGCGGCGGCGGCGGATGCGTTCAGGGAGCTGGGCGGCTATTCCGACGCGGAGCAGATGGCGGATTACGCCGACGCCATGGAGGCCATGGAGAAGGAGAACTATAAGAAGGCCGCCTCTTTGTTGAGCGAGCTGGGCGACTTTATGGACGCTCCGGCCCAGTTGACGAAGGCCAAGGGCGAGCTGCTGTATGTTGACGCCGTGGCGGCTATGGAGCAGGGCGACTATGGGGAAGCCCTGGCCGCGTTCGAACAAATCCCCGATGTGAGGGACGCCGAGACCCTTGCCGGACAATGCCGGAGCCATGTTGCCTATGGGGAAGCGCAAACCCTGTTCTCCTCCGGCTCCTATTCCGAGGCCCTTGCCCTTCTCAAGGACGTCACCGGGATCCCCGAGGCGGAGGACCTTCGCAAGCAGTGCGAGAGCTGGATCGCCCTCACGGAGGCCCAAGAGCAATACGATGCGGGCGCTTATGCCGAAGCGCTGTCCCGTCTGGAGGATGTTCAGGGCATTCCGGAAGCGGAGACCCTGCGGAAAAAATGTCAGGACAGGATCACCTATGCCAACGCCCTGGAAAAATATGACGCGGGCGAATACGCCGAAGCAGCGGAGCTCTTCAGCCAGGTGCCCAAGGTGGAGAACGCCTCCAAGCTGTTGAAGGAGTGCCAGAAGAAGGTCCAGTACGCCAAGATCCAGACCGCTTTGGACCAGAAGGACTGGGCCACGGCCCTGGCCCTGCTCAATGATTCCCTGGCGCAGGATTACCCCGACCGAAAGAATCTCCAAAAGCTCTGTCAGAATCATGCCCGCTACGACGAAGGGGTCAAAACCCTGGCCGAAGGAAAGAACTACACCGCTTACAAGATCTTCCAGGCCCTGGGCAATTTCGAGGATGCGGCCGCCAAAGCCGATTCCTGCATCGTGAGCAAGCCCAAATCCGGCGAGACCTACCGCAACAAGAATTACTCCCGGAAGGTCAGTCCCCTAAAGGTCGTCACACCCAACGACGGCAATTACACCTACGTCAAGATCTATGCCAAGAAGGGGATCTCGGAGGAGCTGGTATCCTGCCTCTTCATCCATCCCGGCAAAAGCGTACAGGTCCAGCTGCCGACAGGGGACTATTGTTGCAAGATTGCCTATGGCAAGGGCGATTGGTTCGGCCCGACGGATCTGTTCGGCGACGACGGCAACTATATCCGTTTCAAGGACACCTTGACGCTGACGAAAAAAGAGGGGATACAATTGACGCTTCGGGTGAAATCCGGCGGCAACATAGATTCCTCCAAAGTGAGCAGAGATGAGTTTTGATCCTCCTCGACATCCCGACCGCGGCGGCCCAAAAGGCCCCGCGGTCTTTTTTCGGTTGACAAGAGGCAGGATTATATATTATATTTAAGCATATTTTTTCTGAGGAGCGAGCGATATGAGTGAAGTCTTCATTCCGACGGGGTATCGGTCCCCCCTGTCCGTATATGAGATGCAGCGGGCCATCGAATTCATCAAAAACAACTTCCAGGTGAACCTGGGCAGTGCCCTGAACCTCAGGCGGGTGTCTGCGCCTCTGTTCGTAGCGGCTGGCTCCGGCCTCAACGACGATCTGAACGGGGTCGAACGGCCCGTCAGCTTCGACATCGCCGCCGTGGACGTGGAGGGCCAGGTGGTCCACTCCCTGGCCAAGTGGAAGCGCCTCGCTTTGAAGCGGTACGGGTTCCGCCCCGGCAAGGGCCTGTTCACGGACATGAACGCCATTCGCCGGGACGAGCAGCTGGACAACCTCCACTCCATCTATGTGGACCAGTGGGACTGGGAGAGGATCATCCGGCCCGAGGAGCGGAACGAGTATACCCTCCGGCGGACGGTCCAGGCCATCGTGGACGCGGTGTGCGAGACGGCGGACGCTTTGAGCGTGGCCTTTCCCAGTCTCCCCATGCGCCTCACCAGGGAGGTGTTCTTCCTCACCACCCAGGAGCTGGAGGATATGTACCCCTATCTCACCCCCCGTCAGCGGGAAAACGAGATCGTACGGCAGCACGGGACCGTGTTCCTGGAGCAGATCGGCTACCCCCTCAAAAGCGGTCAGCCCCATGACGGCCGGGCCCCGGACTACGACGACTGGACGCTGAACGGGGATATCCTCATGTGGGACAAGGTCCTGGGCCGGGCCTTGGAGATCTCCTCCATGGGTATCCGGGTGGACCCGCCCGCCCTGACGCGCCAGCTGCAGGCGGCGGGCTGCCCCGAGCGAGCCAAACTCCCCTTCCATCGGATGCTGCTCAACAATGAGCTTCCCCTGACCATGGGCGGCGGCATCGGCCAAAGCCGGCTCTGCATGCTGATGATCGGCACCTGCCACATCGGCGAGGTCCAGAGCAGCCTCTGGGACGAAAAAACGCGCCAGGCCTGCGAGGAAGCCGGGATTTTGCTTCTGTAAGATCGTCTATTGAAAAGCGGCGCCTCACGGCGCCGTTTTTTGTACTCCGTAGATACCGACGAAAATGACAAGACAGCAGAGGACGCCGAACCAGGTGAAGGGCTCGTGGAGGAAGATCACCCCGGCGAAGACGGACACGGCGGTGGTCAGATTGGCAAAGACCGTCTCCCGGGCCACGGTCATGTGGGTGATGGCATAGCCGGAGAGGAAGTAGCAGGCCACGGAGCAGATCAATGCCAGGAAAAGAATGGCCGCAAGATATACGGGCTGAGCCAGGGGGCTGAAATAGGCGGCGACGCTGCCGCGGGTCTGCGTAAAGGCCAGGGGCGTGAAGGTGACGGCGCCCACCCCAATCATCATATAGGTCCGTTCAAAGGGCGTGTAGTCCCTGCTGATGCCCCGGCCGATGAGGGTATAGGCTCCGGCGGAGAGGACGGCCACGATCAGGGCCACCACGCCGATCCAGTCGAGAGCTCCGGAGCTTTTGTTCATGAGGCCGATGCCCACCACCCCGCAGACGGACAGGAGGCAGAAGAAGAGCTGGCCTGCCGAGGGCTTCTCCTGCAGGATGGGCGCCGCCGCCAGGGTGGACACGATGGGGATCATGGCGATCATGACCCCGGAGAAGACGGTATTGGAATGGAGGATGCCGTACTGCTCCCCGAAGAAGTAGATCACCGGCTCCATGAGCCCCAGCAGCAGGGGCTTCCACAGGGCCTTGCCCTTCAGGGAGAGCTTGCCCGCGCCCAGGAGCACCAGCAGGTTCATGACCAGGAAGGATAGTCCGAACCTGTGGCTCAGCAGCACGAACACCGGGGCCGCGTCCAGCCCCTTGCGGGAGGCCAGGAAGCTGAAGCCCCAGGCTACGTGGCAGGCGATGGCCGCCAGGATGGCTTTTATCTGAGTTTTCTTGTCCACGAGGCGCCTCCTGTCCTTCGGTCACGACAGCGCTGCGATCTCGCGGGCGATGTCCTCGGGGGGCCTGTTCACGGTGGGGATATGGACGGCGTGGGTGTCGGCAGCCTGGGCGGCCAGGCACACGGGGATATGCCCCACGCACCAGCTGTCCGGCTCCTCCCGGCCCAGGTCCACCATCCGATACCGCAGGGTCTCTGCATCGCCATCGAGGAAGATATACCGCACGGGGACGCCGTCGCTCAGCAGCCGTCCGATGATGGCGGTGTAGGACCCCTCCCTGAGCAGGGTCATGGGCACCACGATGTCCCCGTCGTACCGTGCATGGAGGTCCTTCAACAGCCGATAGTTGGTTTCCAGCCAGATGGGGTACTCCTCGTAGGTCTCGCAGAACAGCGTCTCGGGGTAGTTGTCCCGGATGCCGTTGCCCACCAGTTCGGGGTCGAACAGATGGGCGTTGCGCAGCAGGGGCAGGAGCCGCTCCGCCACGGTGGTCTTCCCCACGCCGTAGGCGCCGTTGAGCCAGTAGATCATGATTGCCTCCTCAGATATCGATCCAGATGCCCGTGTCGCGCAGGATGGAATCGGGCACGTGTTTGTAGAACCGCTGGGCCTCCTCGTTGCTTGCCGTCAGGGCGATGAGGGTGTCCACGCTCCGGGCTTTCAGCTCCTGCCGCAGCCTCTTGAGCAGGGCTTGGGCGACGCCCCGGTGGCGATAGCTCTTGATGACGCAGATCCAATCGAGATAGGCCTTGGTGGATCCGTCGAAATGGCTGCGGATAAGGCACGCGTCGATCCGCCCCACTGCCTGCCCGTCCAGGTACGCCAGGTAGGACAGGGCATCCCGAAAGATATCGCCTTCGAAGCTCCTCTCGACCTGGGCGACGTAATCGTCGTCGATCTGCCATCCCCAGTCGGCTTCCTCCGCGCGCAGGCGGCGCTCGAAGGAGAGCACGTCCGGGATATCCGCCCTGGTGTAGGGGACCACCTGGATGACGCCGGCGTCGATTTCCTCATGGAGCCGATCGCACCATCTGTCCCACGCTTCGACGTAGTCCGCCGCGGAGATGATCCTGTCCAGCAGGTCCGCCGGGGAGCCGATCCCGCGGCGGCGGCAGGCAGTCACACACGCCTGGTACAGGCGCCAGTCCAGCTCGTCCGTGTCCCAGACGAGAGGCACCCGGTCCAGCCCCGCTCGAAGGGCCGCCACGGCCCGGGTATGGCCGTCGGTCATGACGGGGACCCCGTCCAGGAGCTTCACAGGAATGGGCTCAAAAACGGACTGGTCCGCCGGATCGAACCAGGCTTCCACCGATGCCAGCTTTTCTTCGGAGATATAGAATTGGGAGGGCTGCAGGTCCTTGAGCGTCAGCTCGGATATGTCTTTCATTGGGTTATCTCCATGAACACGTCGTCCGCCGTCCTCTCATACTCCCGAAAGCCGCACTTTTTGTAGACGTGGATGGCTCGGGCGTTGTGGGGGTAGACCTTCAGGAAGATGCGGTGAAGGCCCAGGATCTCCATGCCGTAGCGGACCATGGTCCGGATGGCCTCGGTGCCATAGCCCTTGTCCTGCATGGCGGCGGTGATGGCGATGCCCAGCTCCGCCTTGCCGTTCGCCGCGTCCATGAGCTCGATATTGCCGATGAAGGCGCCGGTGTCCTTCTCCAGCATGGAGAAGAGGATCGCCCTCTGGGCCAACTTCTCCCGGACCCACGACAGCTCCTCCGCCCTGGAAAAAGGCTCCCGACGGCTGCCGATGAACCGGGCCACATGCTCCACATCGTTGACCATGGCGAGATAGTCGGCGATCAGGCTTTCCGAAACAGAAACGAAGCGGATCCTTTGAGATGTAAAATCCGTATCCATTGCCGGCCTCCCTATCTTTTGGGACAGTATACCAAACCCCTGGCGCCAAGGCAATAGGTGGCTGGGGAAAACACCTCATCCACCGCATGCGGTTCCCCTTCCCCTCAAGGGGAAGGTATATTTATCAGCAGCACAAGCGCGTGTGCATACAAGAACGCGTTGCGTTCTTGCGACACCTTGCACCTCTTGCCGCCCGGTGGCATCTCCTCCTTTGCAGGCGGCGGGCGCCGGTTTTTCGGCACAAAAAAAAGAGAGCCGCATCGCGACTCTCTTTTTTGATTACTTACTCGATGACCTTGGACACGACGCCGGAAGCGACGGTACGGCCGCCCTCGCGGATAGCGAACCGGAGACCTTCCTCCATGGCGATGGGGGTGATCAACTTGATCTCCATGGTCACGTGGTCGCCGGGCATGACCATCTCAACGCCCTCGGGCAGCTGGATGGATCCGGTCACGTCCGTGGTACGGAAGTAGAACTGGGGACGATAGCCGCTGAAAAACGGGGTGTGACGGCCGCCCTCTTCCTTGGTCAGCACGTACACCTGACCCTCAAAGTGGGTGTGGGGATGGATGGTGCCGGGCTTGGCAACCACCTGGCCGCGCTCCACCTGGTCGCGGTTGATGCCGCGCAGCAGGATGCCGATGTTGTCGCCCGCGATGGCCTGGTCAAGAAGCTTCCGGAACATCTCCACGCCGGTGACCACGCTGGTCCGCTTCTGCTCCACGAGACCCACGATCTCCACGGGATCACCCACCTTCACGGTGCCGCGCTCCACACGGCCCGTGGCCACGGTGCCGCGGCCGGTGATGGTGAACACGTCCTCAACAGGCATCAGGAACGGCTTGTCGGAGGCACGCTCGGGCGTGGGAATGTAGGAATCCACCGCGTCCATCAGCTCGAAGATGCACTGGCAGGCGGGGCAGGTCTTGGCGTCCTCGCCGGCGGTCAGGGCTTCGAGAGCCTGCAGGGCGGAACCACGGATGATGGGGATATCGTCGCCGGGGAAGTCGTAGCTGGAAAGGAGCTCCCGCACTTCCATCTCGACCAGCTCCAGCAGCTCGTCGTCGTCCACCTGGTCCACCTTGTTCAGGAACACGATGATGTAGGGCACGCCGACCTGACGGGCCAGCAGGATGTGCTCACGGGTCTGGGGCATGGGGCCGTCGGCCGCGCTCACCACCAGGATCGCGCCGTCCATCTGAGCGGCACCGGTGATCATGTTCTTCACGTAGTCCGCGTGGCCCGGGCAGTCCACATGGGCGTAGTGGCGGTTCTTGGTCTCGTACTCGACGTGGGCGGTGTTGATCGTGATGCCGCGGGCCTTCTCTTCAGGCGCCTTGTCGATCTCGTCATACCGCATGGCCACCGCTTCGCCAGACTGGGCCAGCGTCATGGTGATCGCCGCAGTCAGAGTGGTCTTGCCGTGGTCAACGTGGCCGATGGTGCCGATGTTGACATGGGGCTTCGTCCGTTCAAATTTTTGCTTTGCCATTGGTGTTTCTCCTTGAT
>JAEEGF011820946.1_pt1 | contig 22441 bp, 17 predicted proteins | sample 9134171 | NCBI WGS metagenome assembly JAEEGF01 (sample SAMN16246542, study PRJNA631951) | gut metagenome | biome: gut microbiome; feature: rumen; material: AP-attached | host: Bos | place: Iran: Karaj | collected 2018-10 | reverse complement strand
TCGATAATGACGAGACCCTGGGCCGCTTCGGGACGACCGGTGAGCAGCTCGGAAACGCCTACCTGCAACGCATCGGCGAGGCCCTCAAGTTTCGAGACAGTGGGATTGCCCTTGACGCTGGTGAGAAGGTTGCTGACCGTTGTCCCCATACGGTTAGCAATGTCTGAGAGTCGCAGGCCCTTGGCCTTGACGATCTCCCGCAGGTTCTGTTCTATGTTTGCCATGTGATTTTGAATTCCGATGGCAAGATAGCGATAAATAATATATTATCCAAATATTTTTGATTTTGAATAATAAATTATTCTTATTGAGGCATATTATTATGGCACCCAGACGAACAGACCTTCGGACTGGGCGAGCTGGTGAACCAGACGAAGCAATTCCCGATCCGGTTCGTAGAGAGTCAGGTAATGCACGTCGCCGGCATAGGCGAACAGGGCGTCCGTATGGTTGACACGGATATAAAGGGGGTAGGGGGAGGCGTTGGTCTCTAGAAGGAAACACTCCAGGTCCTCGGGGGCGAAGTCCCCGCTGAACGTCTCGCAGTCCCGGCTGACCTCCAACTCGCAGTAGCAGTTGAGCTTGAGCAGGAAGTCGGCGAACTTCCTGATGATCTTGTCCAGGCGCGACCGGAAATACCGCTCTACCTCGAAATAGCGGCCGGGGGAGTCCGACGGGACCTGCTCAGGCAGGATATCGATGATGCAGTAGGGTTTGTCCTCGGTATCGATCATGGCGCTACAGGATTACGATGAGCCCGGCGACGAGGGCGGCCGGGATGGCCAGCACCATGCCGAGCAGGGAGCCTTTGATATGGAACCAGTAGTCGTGATAGGCCTCGGTCATGTCCTCCGTCCCCTTAATCACGAAATGCTTGTCGTGGCAGAACCACAGGCAGTCCAGAACGAAGGCGTCGAACCAGTCCACTACGCACCAGAGGGCGTAGGCCGTGAGGGCCCCGCGCCAGAACGTCGTGCAGCCGTTGACATACTTTACCAGAAGGCCCAGCAGCACGCCGAAGATGGCCATCGCAACGATCTTCTTCGCATAAAAGGCCGGTCCGCCGGGACGGTTGCTGTCATCCACCAGCCCCAGGGCCTTGCAGCGCTCGATGATGGCCGGGGGATAGTTGAAGATGGTCTTCACCGGGTCCCGGGACATCAGGAACACGAACAGCGTGAAGAGCGCGCAGGCTATGAGGGATTCTAACAGGAAAACCATGACTAAACAGCAGCAATGTCCTCGCTATCCTCAATCAGTTTTTCGGACTTGGGAATGAGTTCAAACTCAAGATCCGAGGGGTTAATCTCAAGTTGACTGAAGATATAATTAAGGACTGTGCACTTGGTTTTTGTGCTGCACGATGAATACACATAGCAGTTATCCGTAATCCGGCTTCTGTCTTCGCTATCGGTGAGATGGAGCCAATAATCACTGACGGCTAGACTATTCATCTGGATGGGATACTCGGCGTAAATCAACTTGCAGACTTTCTCAAGCATTTGCTTCCAATTGTAGACCTGATAACGCTGGCCTTTGTATGAGAAAGCACTGATGTAACGTCCGGTCAATTCGAGTTCATCGTCATTGAACGAAACGATATCAGCCTCGTTCTCCAGAGGTGTGTAATTAGTGGTGGCCATCGGCCAAAGACCGAAAAACTTTTTGAGCAGGATCTTCTCGCGTTCTGTCAGCTCTTCTAAAGTCCATTTGTCGCATGTCTTGAGATAATTGCTGAGCCTGAAAGCGGAATCCTTGAACCCGAATATCTGTTTTCCCTTATGGTCGACATAGCCTTCCTTTTTCTCCTGAAAAGTATGGTTTCCATAGGAAGAGTTATAGCCGGTGAGGGTGAGATTCGCGAAGGTGTGGAGATACGTATTATAAATCTCCTCCCAGTTCTCGCCCAGATCCTCCTTCCATTTGAGTGTGAGCGTCTGAGGCATGATATGCTCAATCGTGATCTGGTTGTCCTTCATCTTCTGGACAATCAGGTCATTCGCTTCCTTACTATTCTCATTTTCCATACGCTCGAACAGGAAGTATCTGTAATCGATGGGGATCTTGTATATCTGCCGCGTATGGAACTCGTTCTCAACCTGAGTGTCAGTAGGGAAGACCGCATTGCCTTGTTTCCTCAGCAGGACAAATTTCAGGAGTTCGGAATACGTTGAAGTAAGTTCAACTCCCCGACGCTGATGCTCACGCATGATCCTCAAGATATCGCTATGAATGATGGCGAAGGTCTTGCTCATCACGTTTGCCGGATACCCGCAGATAATTCTCCGTGCCCAGTAGTTCTCAACGACATCGAAAACGTTGTAGATCTCATCTTCATCCAGGGAAGTCTGAGCCGCATAATCAAGGAACTGGATATAGAAGGGCATACATACAGTAGAACCCAAGTTCGCTAACTGACGAAGAGTCTTGTTGACCTTAGGGTAGGGAGTTGCGCCTTTTGAAGCTTGAAAATAATACTCTGCATACTTCAGCATTTCTGCAAGAAGATCTTCACGAGGTTTTCCATAGGCCTCGTCAAACTTCTTGAAGTCGAAATACAACTCCGTCATGCTGCTGATGACCTTGGTCTTGACAGTCAGGAAATCACGTATGAACATTGTCGGCTCGTCATCCGTGAAATGCTCTATTTTGGACCAGTACCGGTAGTAGTAGTCTTCCTGTTCTGCCGATGTGAGAGACATTAGCAAGTAGTTCCTTACCTTGTCAGCCTCTTCCAGATCCTTTCCACAAGAATTCAAGCTCTCGAAAATCATCTGGGGCTTATCTCCGGAATCCAGTCGTATATCAATGATGATTAGTTTCTCAATTGCCTCGATGAGGTCATCAAACGAGATATTCGATATCTTAATCAAATCATAAAACAACTGATAATTCTTCGTGATGCCGGACTCCGTTGCCGGGATGAAGTAATCCGGATCTCCGGCCATGATGGCGTCATAAGCAATACGGTCCTTGTCAATGGGGCGAAGCTTGATCTGACGGTCGCCTTTACGATATTTCGCTCTCAGATACTTATTCTTCGTATCCGTGATATATTCCTCACCCTTCTCACAAGTCATATTCCCATCATGGACCGCCTGTATAGCCGCCAGAATCAGGAGAGAGATGGTTGTGATACGCTGCTGACCATCAATGACCAGAAGATCATCCTCCGTCTCGCTCGCCTTTATCGTAACAATGCTCCCGAAGAAATGGCTCTGCCTTCCCTCAGATTTGACCTTGAGGAGATCAGCAAACAATCTCTCGCAATGATTTCTTTTCCATGCGTACTTGCGCTGATATAAAGGGATCAAAAACAACGTTTTGTCGCCGGTAAAATATACGTCGAGTTTTGTTGCGTCTCTCATTTGAGTATCTCATTATATGGAACATATTGATGCATATGCAAATTTAACGATTTTGTATGAATTATGCTCCAGGCATTGAACCTCTAGAGCAAAACAGATCACTTTAAATGAATTCAGAGAAAGGTTATACCAGAGTTATTCGTTTAAAATTATTAACTTTGTGATTATGTTCGGATAATAGTGATGTTATCTGAATTAGGAGAAAGCATAACCCCTAGGTTTTTCATAAGATGGCAGATAAAAAGCAGTTGTCTGAGGAGGACATAAAACTGCAATACATTACTCCTGCACTTGAAAGTGCCGGATGGGATAAGCAGCATATCCGCATGGAGTATGCCTTCACGGACGGCCGCATAATCTTCCAGGGCCAAACTTCACATGCCCGAAAGGCGAAGAAGTTTGCGGATTATCTGCTTCAGGCGGAGCCGAACAAATTTCCCATTGCCGTTGTAGAAGCGAAGGACAACAATCACCCCATTAGTGGCGGAATTGGTCAGGCCAAGACCTACGCTGAAATCCTTGACCTAAAGTTTGCTTATAGCTCCAATGGTGACGGCTTCACCGAATACGACTTCACTACAGGAATCGAGAAGAATTTCGGATTGGATGAGTTCCCGACACCCGAACAGCTCAAGGAACGTTTGCTGAAGTATAAGGGTTATACGCCGGAGGAGCGGAAGATTGTTGAGCAGCCCTATTACTATGACATCGATTCCCACGAACCCCGGTATTATCAAAGAATAGCCATAGACCGCACTGTGGAGGCCATTGCTAAGGGGCAGGATAGAATCCTCATCGTCATGGCCACCGGTACTGGAAAGACCTTCACTTCCTTCCAGATTATCCATAGGCTGACGAAATCCGGTGCGAAGAAGAAAGTACTCTATCTCGCAGACAGAAACGTCCTGATAGACCAGACAATGACACAGGACTTCCGCCCTTTCAAGGGACGGATGACGAAGATCCAAAACCGCACGATGGATTCTTCGTATGAGATTTATATGGCTCTCTATCAGCAGCTTGTGTCGCCAGAAGAAGACAAGCCTAATCCCTACACGGAGTTCCAGCCATCATTCTTCGACCTAATAATCGTGGACGAGTGTCATAGAGGCTCCGCCAAGGACGACTCCCAATGGAAGGAGATCCTCAAGTATTTCTCGTCGGCCACCCAAATCGGTATGACGGCGACCCCCAAAGCCGTCGATGGCGCCAACAACCTGGACTATTTCGGCAATCCAATCTACACATATTCTCTGAAGCAGGGTATTGAGGATGGCTTTTTGGCTCCCTATCGCGTTACTAACTCCTTCTTGAGTGTGGACCTTACAGGGTATATCCCAGAAGAAGGAGAAGCAGATCTTAACGGGAAACTGATTGAACCGGAATATTTCAGCCGAAAGGAGTTTGGTAGAGAACTAGCGATAAACAAGAGAAGAGAAATAGTTGCTTGGCGGATTACTAAGATGCTGAAGCAGATTGGCCGTATGACAAAGACAATAATCTTCTGTCCGGACATCGAGGAAGCGGAGGCTATGAGACAACTTCTCACCAACTTCAATGCGGACCTTTGTCAGAAGGACCATCGCTATGTGATGAAGATTACCGGAGACGATTACGAGGGAAAAAAGCAACTTGACAACTTCATCGATGTTGACCAGCAATACCCGACCGTCGTGACCACCTCCGAAATGCTTTCTACCGGTGTCGACTGTAAGACCTGTGGCCTTATCGTCATAGACAAGGAAATCCAGTCAATGACGGAATTCAAGCAGATTGTCGGACGCGGTACCAGGATTCGGGAAGACAAGGGCAAATGGCATTTTGAGATTCTCGACTTCCGCGATGCCACCAAACTCTTCCATGACCCTGATTTTGACGGAGATCCTGAACCTCCTACTGGAGGTGGGGGAGGCGGGAGCAATCCGCCCAAACCTCCGAAGCCGAAGACTCCCGGAGAGCCTCATGAGAAATACCACGTTGATGGAGTTGACATTCAGATTGATAAGGAATATGTCTCATTTCTTGATGCCAACGGAAAACTCACCAAGGAGTCCTATACCGACTTCACAAGGAAACGCATCCTAGGCAAGTACCCGTCGCTTAACGACTTTCTCCAGAAGTGGTCGGAGGCCGAACGCAAGGAAGTAATCGTCAAGGAGCTTAAGGAGTACGATGTTCTCATCGATGCCATTCGTGAGCAGAATCCCACGTTGGCAGAAGCCGACATATTCGATATTATTTGTCATGTCGCGTTTGACCAGAAGCCTATGACTCGCAAAGAAAGGGCGAACAAGGTCAAGAAGAGTGATTACTTCGCTCAGTATGGGGAACAAGCCCGCAAGGTTCTGGAAATCCTGCTTGATAAGTATGCCGATACCGGCATCCTTGAATTGGAGAACATCGCAATCCTGCTAACGCCCCAGTTGGCCCAATTCGGAAGGCCTCAAAAGATAATGAAATACTTCGGCGGAATGGAAGGGTATATGTCCGCCGTCAAGAATATGGAATCAAGACTATACGCAGCATAGGATATGGCAGTAAACAACATCATCAAGCGCCTTCAGAATATAATGAGACAGGACGCCGGCATCAATGGCGATGCACAGCGTATCGAACAGATGGTCTGGCTCTTCTTCCTGAAAGTGTATGACACGCAGGAAGAGACGTGGGAATTCAAGGCAATGTCCGACGGGAAGACCTTTGAGTCCATTATCCCGGACAAGTTTCGCTGGCGGAACTGGGCTGTTGACGAGAAGGATGGAAAAGCGCTCACAGGAGATGCACTACTTGAGTTTATCAATGGAACAGAAGGGCTCTTCCAGACGCTAAAGAATCTGCCAATCACACCTGACACACCGAGAGGAAAAGCCATAGTCAAGGAGGTCTTTTCGGATCTGAACCAGTACATGAAGAATGGCATCCTGCTGCGACAAGTTATCAACGTCATCGACGAGATTGACTTTTCGGACGCGGAGGACCGCCACACTTTCGGTGACATCTATGAGGGAATCTTGAAGGACCTTCAGTCCGCAGGAAACGCGGGAGAGTTTTATACGCCTCGTGCTCTCACTGATTTCATGGTGAGGACACTTAAGCCTAAGCTCGGGGAAAAGTTCGGCGATTTCACTTCGGGTACCGGAGGGTTCCTCACATCTGCCCTGAATTATCTCAATCAGCAGGTCAAGACAACGGATGACTTCAACAAGTTCCAGAATTCCGTGTATGGCCAAGAGTGGAAACCTCTACCTTACCTGCTATCTATCACGAACTTACTTGTCCACGATATCGAGGCTCCCAACATCCGTCACTGTGATTCCCTTGCCACGAAGATGAGCGATTTCAAGGAATCTGACAAGGTTGACGTGGTGGCGATGAATCCTCCATACGGCGGCAGCACGGAAGCAAGTGTAAAGGGCAACTTTCCGATGGATATGCGTTCCAGCGAGACCGCTGACCTATTCATGGTGCTGATCATGTACCGTCTGAAGAAAGACGGCCGCGCCGCCGTTATCGTTCCTGATGGTTTCCTCTTTGGTGTCGATGGTGCCAAACTGGCCATCAAGACCAAGATGCTGCGCGAATTCAATCTACACACCATAATTAGACTGCCGGGCAGTATCTTTTCGCCGTACACCTCCATTGCGACAAACATCCTTTTCTTCAATAACGAACGCGCTACTGGATCATCTGAGAAATACGCAACCAAGGAGACATGGTTCTACCGTCTTGATATGCCGGAAGGCTACAAGCATTTCTCCAAGACAAAACCAATGAAGCTAGAGCATTGCAAGCCCATCGAGGACTGGTGGAACGACAGGAAAGAAATCATAGTTGAGGAAAGTAATGAGAAGTCTCGCAAATTCACTGCGGAGGAGTTGATTGCTATGGACTGCAACTTTGACCAGTGCAAGTTCCCGAAGGATGATGAAGAAGTCTTGCCGCCGGCAGAGCTGCTTGCTGACTACTTCAAGAAGCGCAAAGCTCTAGACCATGAAATAGACCGAACACTGGCGGAGATTCAGAAGATCCTCGGAATCGAAATCAAGATTGACGACTAGACCATGAACGGAAAGCAACTAAAGAACAGCATCCTTCAGTGGGCTATTCAAGGAAAGTTGGTGCCTCAGGACCCAAATGACGAACCGGCTTCGGTTTTATTAGAGCGCATCCGTGCCGAGAAAAAACGCCTTATTAAGGAAGGTAAGATAAAGAAAGACAAGAACGAATCAATCATCTTCCGTGGTGAGGACAATTCTTACTATGAGAAGTTCGATAATGGAGATGTTCGCTGCATTGATGATGAGATTCCATTTGATTTACCTATAGGATGGGCATGGTGCCGTATTTCAAACCTATTTCTTCATTCTAGTGGAAAACAACAGAGTAGTAATAATTCTCATAAGGGTACCCTTCAAAAATTTATTACTACATCAAACCTCTATTGGGGGCATTTTGTCTTGGACAAGGTGAAGGAAATGTATTTCTCTGATGAAGAACTGGTTACATGTTCGGCCACTAAAGGAGACCTACTGGTATGCGAAGGTGGTGCTGGCTATGGCCGTTCTGCAATATGGGAGAACGACTACGATATTTGCCTTCAGAATCATATCCATCGGCTACGCCCCATTATTGATGGCATCTGTGAATATGTCATGTATTACTTGTACTTCCTCAAAGAGACAAATCAACTTGCCTCCGTTGGGACAGCGATGCCTGGCCTTTCCGCAAATAGGTTAAAAGGATTGACAATACCTCTTCCGCCACTACAAGAGCAGCAAAGAATTGTTCAGAGAGTACGTAGTGTCATGCCCGTCGTAGACAAGTACGGGCATTCTCAAGCATCTCTGGATGCCCTTAATGACGATATAAAGGAGAAACTAAAAAAGTCTATTCTTCAAGAAGCGATTCAGGGAAGGCTGGTTTCACAGGATTCTAATGAAGAACCAGCATCAATGCTTTTGAACCGCATTGCGATAGAGAAACAGAAGTTATTGAAAGAAGGAAAGTTAAAGAAGAAAGACGTCATCGAATCGGTTATCTTCAAAGGAGATGATAACAAGTACTATGAGAACGTAAACGGTAAGATGTTGGATATCAGCGAGGAAGTACCCTTTGACATCCCAGATACATGGTGCTGGTGTCGAGTTGGAGACATCGTTAATATACTCGATAGTTACAGAAAACCTGTCTCAAAAGGTGACCGGGAGTCCGGCAAATACCCTTACTATGGCGCCAATGGAATATTAGACTATGTCAATTCATACCTCTTTGATGGAGATTATATTCTGATTGGAGAAGATGGGAGCGTTTTGACTAAAGGAGGAAATCCTGTGGTTAATCGTGCGAGAGGGAAGATTTGGGTCAATAACCATGCACATATTATGGCCAGCTATATCGGTTCATCTTTTCTTGATTACTTGTATTATGCCCTGCAAGGAATAAGTATTAAAAAATTAGTACATGGCTTTATGCCCAAATATTCACAAGGCGATCTACGTATTACCCTAATCCCTGTTCCCCCGGCAAAGGAGCAAGCACGAATTCTTGAAAGACTTAATAATGTCCTAGCAAGTACTATGAGAACGTAAACGGAAAGGTGCTGGATATCAGCGAGGAGATTCCCTTTGACTTACCGGGTAGTTGGCAGTGGTCGAGGTTCGCTTCAATCGTTAATTATCGCATTGGGAAAACCCCCGCTCGGGGTGAGACGGTTTTCTGGGAGGCTGGTACTTATCCTTGGGTATCAATTTCCGACATGAAAGAATACGGGACTATCCGGCATACAAAAGAAAATATAACCGAAAGAGCCGCACACCTTTTGGGACGGGTATCCCCCCAAGGGACTTTACTAATGAGTTTCAAATTGACCGTTGGGAGGACATCAATTCTCGACATTGATGCGTATCATAACGAGGCCATCATTTCTATTTGGCCTTTCCTCTGTGCGGGAGAAAGCACACCATATTTGTTTTTTACTCTTCCGTTACTTGCCAACCTTGGCAACTCTAAAGATGCTATCAAGGGGAGAACGCTTAACAGGAACAGTATTAACAATTTATTGATTCCTATTCCTCCGATTAACGAGCAGAAAAGAATTGTTGAGCGAATAAAAGTGTTGTATCAAAAGCTATAGGCTTCGATATAAATCCATGAGCCTCTGGACTATGCGCTGTTGTTCTTGAATGGGAGGGATGCCTATTATGAGGTTTCTGAAAATATCTTTATTGAGGTGCGGAATCGCCGCACCTTTTTTTGAGTTCCTCAACTCATCTTTGTAAAACCTAATGCTTTCAAGTACATATGGTTCATGTAGAGAACCACTAATCCATAACTGCTTAAAAGTGCTGCCCATGTATCCATCAATCGGTACGGGAAATACTTCACCGGAGTTCTCGCCATCTACAAGTATAATGTTATCACCTTTACGAACAAATTTTCCGGTTTTGATATGAACTCCAGAGGTTTTCCCTCTGAGGTATTTTGCATCAAGGCAAATAGCATCGCCATTCTTCTTTTCTCCGTCCAATAAGAAACAAATTGTCTGAAGACGGACAATCTGCCATGATTCTGGATAGTCACATGGAAGATCAACTTCGACCTTTTGCCCCTCTATGGTCTCATAATACTTGTTATGATTAAGTTCAAGCGATCCATTATTCTTCGATATTCACCTAAAGGAGGAAGACATATCAGCATATTTGGAATATCAGAAAGGTTTATTTTGTAGGTGTGTGTTCCTCCGCCGACTTTTATCTTCTGGATCCACTGATATCCTATAGGAGAATTAATGTATAGGACAATGTAGTCGGCTATTTCTGGCAGAACAGGTCTTAGCAGGCCAAGACTCACAAAAATACTAAAATCAAAATCCCAATATACTTTGAGCGCCTTTCCCAGTGTTCCTATTCTACATAAAAGGATATCACCTTTCTGCGGGGAGACACGAGCACATAGTAATCTATGCTCCTTACTTGAAATATACTTTAATTCTGTAGTATCCAGGACACCAGAAGAAATATTCTGAACTGAAAGGAACGGTACTCCTTTATCAACATATGATGGAGTTTTATGAGTCCCATCACTTATAACAGAAAGCAGTGATCTGAGACGGCACCACGACCATCCATCGGGGATGTCAAAGGGTACTTCCTCGCTGATATCCAGCACCTTACCGTTTACGTTCTCATAGTACTTGTTATCATCTCCTTTGAAGATAACCGATTCGATGACGTCTTTCTTCTTTAACTTCCCTTCCTTTAGCAGTTTTTGTTTTTCTGCCCTAATCCGTTCCAACAAGGCAATTGCTGGTTCGTCATTCGGGTCCTGTGATACCAGTTTTCCTTGTATAGCCTCTTGAAGGATAGATTTTCGAAGGCGTTCGATAATACCATGATTAAGAGTGGTCAAAGCATGTTGTTGTTCGCCGAACCTCTTTGAAAGAGAAGATAACAGCAAAACTTTATCAAGTATTCTCTCCTGTTCCTTAAAAGGTGGAACAGGTAGTAAAAACGTCAATACTGCCTCACGTGCAATTCCCGGTATAACGCCATTCGCCTGTTGGGTTATTTCGTGAAGTCTACACTCTAGAGCGATTCGAACAAATCTAGAATCAACATCCTGAGACATCGGGATAATAGCTTGTAACTGTCTGGCAATATGAGCCTTTGGCAAGTTCATAAAACACATCTTCCCGACTCCAGAACCTTTGCAGACTAGTAGAAGGCTCCCAAAAGGAGCAATTACCGACGGTGTGTCAGTCCATCTATTTTCAACTATCCTTTCCCCGTCAATATTACTTGCCCCTGTTAGATAAAGTGTTCCTCCTGGGTTGGCCGAGTACTTCTCTGGAGGAAAGTCCTGCCCGGATTTCAACTGAATAACAACTCCTAACCGAGTCCATTCCCATGTCTGAGGGATGTTGAATGGTATCTCCGCATCGATACATTTGATGGCCCCATTGGCGAACTTCTCATAGTAAGAATTCGCCACACAGCCTTGTGCTTTTACATTATAAAGATGGCAACCTCAGAAGTCACAAGATAAAGAATTGATTATGGCAGAACTAGACAAATTCGAAACTTTTCTCCGACACGAGAATATGTCAGAGAACACCGTATCGGCATACCATTTTGCAGTCGAAGATTTTTTCAAACGTAAAAAGGAGCTTACAAAGAAGAATCTCTTATCATATAAAACATACATGATGGAGAGTTTTAGACCCAAGACAGTGAACTTGAGAATTCAAGGACTTAACAAGTATCTCGAATTCACAAAGCACCCTCGCTTACGCCTAAAATCGGTCAAGGTACAGCAGAAGTCCTATTTGGAGAATGTGATTAGCAATGAGGACTATACTTTTTTCAAGAATAAGTTGAAGAAGGAGCATAACCTTGAATGGTATTTTGTGGTCCGATACTTAGCCGCAACTGGAGCCAGGGTAAGTGAACTCATCCAGATAAAAATAGAGCACGTCAAGGTCGGTTTCATTGACATTTATGGTAAGGGTGGCAAATACCGCAGGATCTTTATTCCAAAGAAACTTCGAGATGATACTAACGAGTGGATTACTCAGAATAGTCGTGCTGAAGGATATCTATTCCTGAATAGGTTCGGGGATAGAATCACAACAAGAGGAGTTTCTCAACAACTAAAAAACTATGCGAAGAAGTATGGGTTGAACACAAAAGTAGTATACCCACATTCTTTCAGACATCGCTTTGCAAAGAACTTTCTCGAGAAGTACAATGACATAGCGCTCCTCGCGGATCTTATGGGACACGAGAGTATTGAGACAACACGAATTTATTTGAGAAAGAGTAGCTTAGAGCAGCAATCAATCGTCGATAAAGTCGTGACCTGGTAAACATTGATTATGAGGTTGTCAAAACATAGGGCCTTCTTCCAATAGAATTGAAGATGGCCCATTTTGACTTTATATAGTATCAGTATAGCAATGAAACTCCTTGATGTCCGAAGTTATGGTTCTCGTATGAAACCCTTTAGTTCCTAATAATATTTTCTCCATACAAATTACCCATGGCATTTTCTTCTAGACACGAGACAAATTCCCTCAAATATGATATGCGTGTGCACTTGAGATGGCCATGTTTTATATTACAAGTTTTAATTAAAACTGTTAAGGTGTCGATTCTGTCCTAATTTTTAGTAATTTTGTACGTTATACCCATCATTAAGTACCACTCTAACTCATGACGCAAATGAGAACAAATTGGATTACATCAATCGTGGCCTTCTTGATTTGTGCTGTCTGCGCAACATCATGTATCAATGGCTCGCCTGGAAAAAGTGGCAACAGTACAGTTGCTAAACAAACAACGGGCACGACGGCCACAGCCAATGAGAGTGCTGCACCTGAGCTGGCTGCAACTGAACCTGAGGTAAGCGTTTATCCGACTTCAGCTCATCCTACCATAAATGTATACCTTGAGATTTCGGGTAGCATGAACGGTTATGTCAACGGGGGAACATCTGTTTTCCAACAGGTGGTCAAAGAGTATCTCTCCGGTATCAACAATGCAGGATTTGCCTCATCTGTCAACTACTTTTATATCAGCAACCAAATAACCCCTAAGGGCACTGATCTCGACGGATTCATCACGAAGCTTACTCCGAGTTCATTCAAGGCATCAGGTGGCGGTGCCACGACTGATATAGGCGGTCTTTTCAAGACCATTTTGGGGAAAACGGATAACAATACCATCTCCATCTTCATTTCTGACTGCATCATCTCCCCGGGAAGCAACAAGGATACCGGTGCGTATGCACGTGGGCAGATGACAGATGTCAGAGACGCTATCGTCGGGTACACTAACCAGTATCAAGACCTGGCCTGCTTAGTATACCAGTTTGATTCAGGGTTCAGCGGTCGATATTTTGACTATGAGAACAGAGCCCGGAATGTAAATATGCAACGGCCTTTCTATATCTGGGTGTTTGGACATACTGCTCCTGTGGCGATGCTCAAGCTTCAATATGTCCCCGATAGAGATTTCAAGGTCGCTCCAATCAGGAATCAGTGGTTTATTCTTAATACTCCTCTTGCCGCCATCCAAGACAGCAACAAATATGGTTTGCTTCTCTCTAATACGGTTAAGAACGGGAAATATACCCGCGTGGATGCTACTACTATGCGAGGCGTGCAGAAAGCGGATGAGAAATATCGCTTCTCGTTTGGCGCATACTTGATGACCGCACAATTACTGATGGGCGACGATTATGTGGAAGACACCGCGAACTACAATCACATAGTCAACAAAGCTGCCAAGGAAGAATTCTACGGGAGCATAGAGAAAGACTATACTGTTTCATCCCCTTACACGGAAATCTTCCGCGTGGAATCAGATTCGCCTTTCCAAAAGGGCACTTTCACCCTGGCTTTTATTCCAAAGGTTCCCCAATGGGCTTTCGAGTGTTCCGACAATGATGACAGGACCTTCACAGGATCTAACGACAATAAGACGTATGGGTTGGAGTATATCTTCAGGGGCGTTTATAATGGCTTTAACAATGGAGGGAACGACAACATCCTCGCCCAGTTTGATTTTGAAATAAAATAAAGCGCAGATATGGAATTCTTCTCGTTATTCTATCAAGTCGGTGTCTACGGACAGGATTTGTTCTACCATCTGAAAGGATGGGACAATGGGATGCAAGACTTTGTGGCCGCGAACAATCAGTTCCCGACCATTTGTCTCATTACATTCCTTTCCACGGCTCTTGTATTCGTGGTCTATTACTACATTCTGAATCATCCCCGATTCAATAAGTTTTGGCATTGGCTCATCGCCATGGCAATTCTTTTTCTGGGAATCTTCTTGTATTCAAGAGGACTTGTGATTTCCGACCTGACAGGAGTATCGGAGCATCCTATCGATCCTGCCCTGAATGTCAGCACAGACAATGCGACGATGTTCGGCGTCTATAACGGTGTTCTCTCCTGCATACTCTTCTTCGTTCTGTCCATTTGTTTCCGTTTCGGAAGCAAGAACTGCAAGAACACTCCTTTTAAGTCTCTCATTAACAGGAAATAGATATGGCTAAGTTATACGTTTTCGGAATAGGCGGCACCGGTTCCCGTACGCTCCGTGCCCTCACAATGTTGCTGGCTAGTGGCGTTGAATGCAAGTTCGACACAGTTGTTCCTGTTATCATAGACCCTGATACTTCCGCTGCGGATATGAGCCGCACGGTGGATGCCATGACAAGGTATATGGCTATCAGGAAGTCCCTGAACTTTAATTCGGCTAATGAGAACCGTTTCTTCAAGACGGAGATTTGCCCGATACAGGACATGGACACTTTCAAGCTGACGCTTGAGAATACCGAGAATGTCACGTTCCGCGATTATATGCGCACCAATCAGATGGATGCCCCCAGCAAGGCTCTCATCAACATGCTCTTTTCCCAAGCCAACCTCGATTCCGACATGGTCGTTGGTTTCAAGGGGAATCCGAACATAGGCAGTGTGGTGCTCAATCAGTTCTCCACCTCCGACGCCTACAAGGCGTTCTCTAACAATTTTGATGAGGAAGACCGGATATTCATTATTAGCTCGATCTTCGGAGGAACCGGTGCAAGCGGATTCCCGCTGCTGCTCAAGACCCTCCGCAATGACAAGACGTCCCAGCATTGGAACTATATCCAGAAGGCCAAAATAGGCGCCGTCACTGTCTTGCCTTACTTCAGCGTAGAGCAGGATGATGACAGCGGAGTGGATTCATCTACATTCTATTCCAAGACGAAGTCCGCCCTGGCATATTACGACAGGAATATCACAGGCAACAATTCTGTCAATGCCCTTTACTACATCGGCGACAGCACTCCCGCAACTTACAAGAACCATGACGGCGGATCTGAGCAGCGCAATGACGCCCATATGGTGGAATTGTTTGCCGCTCTCTCTATCCTTAAGTTTGCGGCAACGCCGGACAACGAGTTGGGGGAGAAAACCCAGACCTACGAATACGGAATTGATACCAATGATGAGGACATCAAGCAGGTTATCTTCAAGGACCTTGGCCCTGCAACTAGGGGAGCCATCCAGAAATACCTTACGATGTTCCTGATGATGAACAAGTACATGAAGAATTCCCTGTCGTCCCAGTACAAATTCCAGCCTTGGGCAAAGGACTGCGGATTGGACGAGAATTTCTTTACCTCGCAGTTCTATGCCGATCTGGTTAAATTCCAGGATGCGTATCGCGTATGGCTTGAAGAACTCGGCAGGAACAAGCGTTCCTTCAAGCCTTTTGACGAAGTCAGGGTCAACCCGCTGTTCGACCTTGTGAACGGACAAAAGGCTCACAAGATTTATTGGCCGCCGTGCGACTTGTTCTCACGGAACTATGCTCTCATGGATTCGACTATGAATTCCAACTGGCCCAAGTGGAACAAGACCGCCTCCAAAGAACAGAAACTGATGGAATTGTTCTATCGCGCTACAGAAAAGTTGACCCACAAGAAATATAACTTCTAAGATTATGGCAAAGGTTTTCAGAATACATAAAGAAGGCTCCGGCAATATTATAGACTGGGCTCACAGCCATTCCTATGGGGACAATGTGATCAAACAGATTACAGATCCCTATGGTGCCAAGGCAACCAAGGAGATCACCTCGATTCCTTCGCCATTCTCCAGAATCGATCTGGCTGTAACTGCGTTCAAGACCGTTAACGAGGCTGGCCTAGTTGGGACCACCATCTATCATAAGATGGTCTCCGACTGCCTTGATATTGGAGAGATTTTCTTCAACGCCGAGAATTTCAAGGATCCTCGCGACCACAGTAAGAACAAGATAGAGATTCTTGTATGGGACCGTGCCCAGGAGATTGAGAAACTCAAGAAGTCACCCGTCAGGGAGCACCGGATTGTTGGAGAAACGCTGGACATGTATCTCAATCAGGATGCAGGGGCATATAATTTCGGAAGGATGGACAAGGTCTACCTCCTCAATTACAAGGGCCCGGAACGCAAAGATCCCCAGATTAACATTATCGGTGCCACTTCTCCGGCCACGCTGTTTTTCAGTTCTGCGAATGATCTGACCTATGTCTCCGACCATCTCCGTTTCCGGAACAACGACAGGCCTTTCGATTCCCAGTATACGCCGTTGTATAAGCGTGATATCGAATTCCAGAGATTTTTGTATGCCCTCAGACTGAGTATCGGGAAGACTACGTTCGCGTCTTTGTTCGCCGATGTTGACACGTATATGGATCAGTCATACGGATTCCTTAGTGAAGAGTACAAGGCCAAGATCGATGCTCTTACTGAAGAGTCCATTGATGACTACGAAGTCCTTACTGACGGCGGCAACAACCGCGTCGATATTCTCGGATATCCGATGCGCAAGCGCAATGAGACCGGCGTGATTGACAGCGACTTCGAGATCCTTGCCACGAACAGGACCGCTCTTAAGCCTCTTGTCCTCCCGGTCGAGCCGGGTAACACCTACAAGCATCTGAACTATGTTCAGGGGCATTGGGAAGAGACCTATCAGGCTCCAGTCCATGACAATGCCGACCTCACAAGCCGCCAGCTCCCTTACGTCGGTCTGAAGTATCCTTACCTCACCATCGATGACTTCCTGACGAGGGATATGGTCTTCCTCCCTTATTCTTTCAACTCGAATGATTTCTACAACGGGAACAGGGATCCAAGAAAGAGCAATAATACTTTCCTTCTTCCTCTCACCAAGACCTTCTTCCAGTATTTTACTGTAGATGATCTTAAGGGCACGATGAAGGATGGGAAGAATATGTTCGAGATACAGCCTTTGCAGGGCGGCAGTGTAAATGTTGAGCTTCGTATTCCGATCAAGAGGGGTGGCTATATTCGATACACCAGAATGTATGTGCCGAACAAAGCCATTGAACTCGCGGAGAATTCCGGCTGTATTACTGAAAAGCAGTTCGGCCTCGGCGTAATGCCTCTTGTACGGTTCGGAGAGGGGATCCTTCCCAGCTATCGCATTGCGATGTTCAGCAAATCCTCCCGGAGTGAGCTTGAATTCGCAAACGGAGACAGCACCTGCCAGGTTGAGCATCATGTCGTCCGTCGTGACGCTGACCAGAATGCCTGTAGCGTAGAATCCTACGTTCTGGAGCGCAATTTCGACGTGATTTATGCCACGGTCGATGGCCTGACTAACGTTATCATTCCCAAGTTCCGCAAGGCTTCAGGCGGTTCGCAGTTCACCTTCGCAATCGACTTCGGAACCACGAACACCCATATAGAATACTCTGTGGACGGCTCGTCACCCAGGGCGTTTGACATGCCTTCGGCAGAGTCTCAGCTTTGCCGCCTGAGTACCGATTACGATGAGCAGGAAGCGATCGATATCAACGTGGCCTTTGACGAAGCCTTTATCCCGGAAACTATCGGAGACAACTCCGATTACCAGTTCCCGATGCGAACCGCATACGCTGAGTGGACGGATGTCAATTATCAGAAGCATACTGAGACTCTTGCTGAGGGTAACATACCGTTCCGCTATGAGAAAGCCCGTAATCCGCTATACAACAAGGTTAAGACCAACCTCAAGTGGTCTTCTGCACAGGAGGCCAATACCCGCGTGAAGCTGTACATCGAGAGCCTCTTTATCCTGATGAGGAATAAGGTCCTTCTCTCCGGCGGTCGCCTTTCCGACACGAAGGTAATCTGGTTCTACCCGGCCAGTATGACCGAATTCCGCCTCAATGCCTTCCGGGGAGTATGGGAGAATCTCTTCGCCAAGTATATCAACCCCAACTCCAGCGACAAACTCCTGTGTCTGTCCGAGTCGGCTGCGCCGTATTTCTTCTACAAGAATCGTCGCGGCTTGACATCCAATGCGGTCACCATTGACGTGGGCGGCGGTACGACAGATGTGCTGGTCATAAAGGACGATGTGCCGGTTGCCATGACCTCTTTCCGCTTTGCTTCCAATGCGATATTCGGAGATGGTTATAACTGGAGTCCGGAGACCAATGGCTTCGTCAAGAAGTATAAAGGCGAAATCAACGATCGATTGGTTGGCAATTCGACGTATCTGAAGGATGCCCTGAACGCCTATCAGGAAATTATGAATTGCGACAATTCCAGCGATATCGCGGCCTTCTTCTTCTCTCTGGCGAGCAATGCTTCTGTGGTCAAGAACCGCATTCCTCTGGACTATCTGGCCATGCTCTGCGACGACCCGAAGATGAAGTATGTCTTCATCGTCTTCTATGGTTCCGTGATATACCACATCGCCAAGATGATCAAGTCCAAGAATCTGCCGATCCCTCAGGTAGTGGCCTTCAGCGGTAACGGTTCCAAGACCCTCAACGTGCTTTCGCCGTCCGACCAGACGATCTCCGAGTTTGTCACCCGCATCTTCCGCAAGGTCTTCGGCGAGTGCCCTGATATCCGTGTCATCAAGGAAAAGGAGCCCAAGCTTGCGACAAGTAAGGGCGGCATCTATTATGACAACTCCCTGTCTTATGATGGTATCGAGAAGCTTCGTTTCTCTCTTCTGGGTTATGACGATACCACATCCACAGAAGGGAAGAAGTACAACGAGGTTAACAATGACGCCGCCATCGAGGCCGTGAGCAGGAATGTCAGCAAGTTCATTGACGAGCTTTTCCATATTTCCGATGCCAACAAATTCATGGTCAGTTCCATGGGTGCCGACCCGAGCCTGTTTGAGCAGATTCCGGGACTCTGCAAGTATAATCTTGTCGAATTCACCAGGCAGGGCCTCAAGGCTAAACTGAACGAACTCAGCGATTGGGGACAGGATCCTTCCGCTCCAATCGAAGAGACGATGTTCTTCTATCCTATTGTCGCCATGTTGAATAACCTCGCACGCGAGATAAGCAATAAGTAGACGATGAACTCAACAACTATCTTTTTGCTGGTAGCATTAATCCTGGCACTCATTGCACTCGCTGTTGCCGTGCTTGCGTTTCTCAAAGCTCAGAAGGCACTAGAGAAGACCAATCGTGACCGGATTGACAGACTGGCCCGGAAGACATTCGATCAGCAGTTCGATATGTTTTACGGTCAGAAGATCAAGAATCTTGTCCATGATGAATTTGTGAAACAGCAGGCCAAGCCTGCGTCAGTAGCAAAAGACGTCGCAAGCGTCCCGTCATCCCAGGGTAACGACAACTCTCCCGCTGCGACAGAGGCTCCTGAAAAGCCGAAGGATGATGGACCGGTCGAGATCCCACTCCCGGAACCCGTCACGATTTATACGGGTTCATATCGAACGGGCAGCTTCAGGCACACGACCCTTACTCCGGATGAAAAGACCATCTTTACCATTACTGCCGAGAGTAAGGATGCTGTCGAAGGGGTCCTGAATATCGACGTCAACGCATTCGATAAAATCACTATGACACCGGATTATCTTGAAGGGGCCTGTACCTATAGCGGATCGGGATCACAGCTGCGCGTGATTCAACCCGGAACTGTATCCAAGGAGAATGGCTCCTGGGTCGTCAAAGAACCGATTATTGCTGAATTTAAATAATTGTATTTAAGCCTATTATGCTGAATTTTGCGGGCTTCGCGGTAGAGTTCATTATTGTTGCGGTCATTGTGATCCTTCAGTTTTACTACTTCGGGGCAAACGTTAAGAAAAGGAAACAACTCAAATCGATATTCCCTGACGATATTGACACTCACCTTTCTGCCGTACAGAATGAAGAGGGTGTGACTCAAATCGCCATCGACAGTGAGGACAATGAGTTGCTTACGGATGAGATCATTGACCCCATCAACTCATACCTGGACAAGAACAAAGGGGCTACTGACTACCATATCATAAAGGATCTCACGGACCGGGCTTGCGACAAGGTTCAGGACGAGGTTGATTCATACAATCCCGTGCCTCTATACCTTGGCCTCTGCGGAACGATGCTCGGTATCATCATGGGTATCTTCTTCCTTTGGTTGAGTGGCGGTCTCGATTCTCTTCTCGCGTCCAATATCATAAAGGAAGGTATGGATGCCGCTGCAATCACTGAAGCCGAAGAGGCAGCGCGTGCGTCTGCTTCCAACGGTATCCAGCATCTTCTGGGAGGTGTGGCCATCGCCATGTTTGCCAGTCTTTGTGGTGTCATCCTGACCGTTATCGGGACTCATCAGACCAAAGATGCCGTCGCCAGCAACGAAGCCGGGAGGAACAAGTTCCTTTCGTGGATCCAGACAAACCTTCTTCCAAGGATGAGCGGAGATGTCGTCAGCACCCTTGGTGTCTTTTACACTAACCTTAACAGGTTCAACAATACATTCTCGCAGAATTCACGCGACCTTAAGTCGGCCTTTGAAGAGATCCAGAAAGCATATAAGGGCCAGACTGAATACACTAAGGAACTTAACAAGCTGGACATCGCCAAGGCTCAGTTGGCATTCTCTGCACTTGGAAATGCGACGGAGAAGATCAACGACCTGAACGCATTCCTGCAAGGATCGTCACAGTATCTAGCGAGCGTTGTCGCCCTGACTGAGAAACTTGACACCGCTGACTCGAGGACCAAGGCAATCGAGCGGATGGGACAGTTCTTCGAGAGCGAAATTGAGCAGATCTCTGCGAGAAAGGCTCTTCTTTCCGAAGCGGTCGGCAAGATTGACCTCAACCTCAAGAATTCCATCGAAGGCCTGAAAGACACCTCCGACAACGAAGTCGCCAAGTTCCAGGGACACCTCAACAAGCTTTATCTTGATTTCCAGAAGGCTGTAGAAGACCAGCAGGATCTTCTTGAGAAAAAACTCACCGAATCCTCCCTCTACATGGAGCAGTTCAAGCGTCTGGAAACCATTGAGGGACAGCTTTCCAATCTTCTTACAAGTGAATTGTTTACCGAAAAGGAGGATGCCCAGATTTCAAAGCTAGAGGCTCAGATCGGTAAACTCGAACGCATAGAAGCCGCGATTAGCCGCCTTTCTGAAACCATGTCCAAGCGGACCGCCACAGTGCCACAGACTGTTATGCAGCAATCGCTGTTCGACAACCCTCAGCCTCAGGATCTTAAGGTGAAGGTTAACCTTCCCGTTCCTCGCTGGCTGGCTTTCACCACCTGCGGTGTCCTTATTGCTGCCGGTCTATTCTCAATCATTTATCCGCTCCTGCTTAAGATTCTTGCATAACAATGGCCAAGAAGAAAAGAGAATCCTTTTTCTGGACAAGCTATTCTGACCTGATGACGAGCCTCTTCTTCATCATGCTCACTTTGTTTGTCCTGGCCATTGCATTGCTTCATCGCGAAGTTGTCCAGATAGGGAAGGAAAGGGATGCGACTGAAGCTGAACTGGAGAAGATCAACGAGATCCGGACGGCCGTCCAGAGCATTGACTCCACCTACTTCTCTTATGACCCGGCATACAAGAAGCATATCCTGAAGACGGAGGTGAAGTTCAAGACTGGCAGCTCTAACATCAATGACCTGGATCAGGCTACACAGACGGAACTGTTGGCGGTTAGGGACACGATAAAGTCTTTCCTGGACGATCTTATCGAGAAGGACAGGAATGCCTCCTATCTTTTGATTATTGAGGGACAGGCATCAAAAGACAACTATTCGCTCAACAACCAGCTCAGTTACGACAGGGCTCTGTCTCTCTTCAAGTTCTGGTTCCCCAATCAGAAAGAAACGACGCTGCAATTCTACAACCTCCCGTGCGAGGTGGTTATTGCCGGTGCCGGTTATATGGAGGGGAAACCACGAGCGGAAAGGAATGCTGACAACCAGCGATTCCTGATTCAGATTATCCCTAAGCCAGGCATCATCGATGAATAGGCGGCCCATATATCTGCTGGTATGTATTGTGCTCACGGTGAGCTGTATCCCCGCACGTCCAACGGGGAACACCGGGAGAAATACACGTCCTACAGGGCCTAGCCTGCTTGAGTTGCCAGCAGTGAGACCAGGCGAAGTGATTACCACACATGCCGGTTACGCAACTTGTTTCAATTCTTCATTGATGCTTCCGAACTGGGTTGCATACGAACTCACGGAGGAGGAGACCCGTGGCACCGTCAGGCGGCCGAGCAATTCACCCTTCCAGCAAGACCCGGCTTATA
>JAEEGF011873009.1_pt1 | contig 22448 bp, 19 predicted proteins | sample 9134171 | NCBI WGS metagenome assembly JAEEGF01 (sample SAMN16246542, study PRJNA631951) | gut metagenome | biome: gut microbiome; feature: rumen; material: AP-attached | host: Bos | place: Iran: Karaj | collected 2018-10 | reverse complement strand
CCGTCCGGCAGGATCAGCGGGGAGACGATCTTCTTCCGCTCGGGATGCATGTCCTCGTAGACCCGGATGAGCGCACGAGGGTCAAAAGCTTCCAGAAAATGCACAAGCAAAGCGGACTGTTCATCGGCCGCTTTCAGCATTTTCTGATAATAAGACTTTTCCATCAGACTGCGCGCCAGATCGGCGTCTTTTTTCCCCAGATACTGCTTATGGCCGTCACTTACGGTCACACCCCTTCTTTCCGGAAAGTCTCTGGGCTCAGCCCGGTCTCTTTCTTGAAGGTCTTTGAGAAATGGAAGACGTCGGTGTAGCCGACGGCTTCGGCGGCTTCCTGCACGCGGAGCGCGGGGTCGGTCATAAGCAGGTTTTTCGCGCGGTTGATGCGCGAGGTGAGCACGTAGCGCTTGGGAGACATGCTGTAAAGGCGTTCGAAAATGCGCCTGAAATATGGCTCGGAAACGCCGGAAAGGGCATACATTTCCGTGAGCGAAAATGTGGACTCAAAGAGGTGCTTTTTCAGATATTCGACGGGGGCGGCGAGGATCTGCTGATCGGAGAGCCGGAGCTTTCCGCGCTGCACGTGCTCCGCGAGCCGGCCGATGATCTCGAAAAGTTTTGCCTGGCAGAGATACCAGGCGGCGGTGTCCGCGATGCTCCAGAGGGCTGCCGCGGAGAGGAAGAGGCCGGAGAGATCCGGACTCGTGCCGGCAGGGAAGACCGCGATCTCCGGCGGCAGTTCCGCGGCCGTCTCGAAGTAGATGATCGCGTAATCGCCTTCCGTAATGAGCGAGGTGCTGAACTCCGCGCCTTTCGGGATCAGCAGCACGTCGCCGGCCTGGGTGCTGAAAGTGTGCCCGCCCTCATTGTAGCCGGAAGAGCCGCTGATCTTGTAGAGAAAATGCGACTCCAGGATCTTGAAGTGAGCGGAGACCTTGTTGTGATACCGGAAAGCGCTCGCAAAATGCGCATCCATGAGCAGATCGAGAATCATGAAAAACCTCCTGAAAAACGCCGGCCAGTCGGGTGAGAAGCCTCATTGCCAGATGCGGAGCCCAAGCATTTCTTGTTTCGAAAAACACATGAAACTTACGATTTTTCCATACCTTTTCCCCATTATACCCACTATATTAGGTTTTGTAAAACACATATTGCGAGGCTCTTTGGGAGAGGCGGCCCGGAACGGGACGGAGACATAAGGCACCCACAGGCTTCGCGGTATGCGTGATCGTTATATCAGAGGAGGGAAAGCATTCCATGCATGAAAAACCCTTGTCAGGCGTTCGCGTTCTGGAACTCGGGCTGCACGTTGCGGCCCCTGCCTGCTCCATGATCCTTGAGAAAATGGGGGCGGAGGTCATTAAGGTCGAGCAGAAGAGCGGCGACCCGTGGCGCAACACGGCCAAATGGCACACCAGATCCCCCATGGAAAACAGCCCCATTTTCGACATTTACAACATGGGGAAACGTTCCATTGTCATCGACTACAAGACGCCGGAGGGGATGGCTGTCTTCGAAAAACTGCTCGAAAAGACAGACATTTTCGTGACCAATGTGCGTCTGAAATCTTTGAAGAAAAATGGTCTGGATCCGGAGGCACTCTGCGCAAAGTTCCCGCGGCTCATCTACGGGCGTGTGACGGGCTACGGCGACCTCGGGCCGGAGGAAGGCGTCGCGGCTTTCGACAATGTGGCCTTCTGGGCGCGTTCAGGTATGGCCCTCGACATGGTATTTGACGACGCAAGCGGCACGCCTCCCGAGCCGCTTCTTTCGGGCTGCGGCATCGGAGACTCGATCACCGCGACCGTCCTCGCCACGGCCGTCCTTGCCGCGCTGTACCGCAGGGAAAAGACCGGCCGCGGCGAATCGCTGGAGGCCTCGCTCCTCGGCACCGGCCTCTGGGTCAGCGGCTGCATGTCCCTTGCCGCCGAGGACAAGTACTGGCGGCATTATCCCAGAAAACTGGCCGACTGCGACCTCTACGACTTTTCTTTCCGCTGCAAGGACGGCCGCTACGTGAAGATGGGCAACAAAAACTCCCGCACGGACATCCCGGCGATGATGGAGATCCTCGGCATTACGGAGCGTCTCGTGGAAATGGGCCTCACAGGCTATTATGATTATCTGACGCATTCTGCGGACGTGATCCCGGTCATGAAGGAAGCCTTCCTCAAAAAAGACGCCGGCGAGTGGCTTGATCTTCTGAAAGGCGCCGGACTCGCGGCCGCCGAGGCAATCCATTACCGCGACGTCGAGACAGACGAGCAGGCCATCGCGAACGGCTACGTGTATCCGTTCAAACTCCGCGGCGGCGTGGAGGTCATGATGCCCGATTACCCCGTCCGTACGGGTTACGGGGAAAATGACCTGATCTACGATCACGCGCCTCTCATCGGCGAGCAGAGCGCGGAGATCCTCCGGGAGCTCGGCTACGGGGAAGAGGAGACCGAGGCCTATCTGAAGCGTTTCGTGGAGGAGACTGAAGAAGAAAAACAGAAACATAAACCCGGGCAGATCACACTGCCGGGCGCGAATTGATACGGACAGAAACAAAGATGATTTCCCGCCCGGACAGGCGGACAGGAACGTGCACAATCCCGCCCGGACAGGCGGACAGGAACGTGCACAAAAAGGAGGATAAAATGGAGATCAGAAAGATTTGTGTCGTCGGCGGGGGCGTCATGGGACGTCAGATTGCCTTGAACACCGCGATCAAGGGCTTCGAGGCAGTTGTTTATGAATTCAAGCCCGAAGTGCGCGAGAACATCCGGCAGTGGCTTGAAACTTACATGGACGGCCGCATTAAAAAAGGCCGTCTCACCGAGCAGCAGGTGGCTGAGTCGAAGGCGCGTTTCTCCGTGACGGAGGATCTGGCGAAAGGCGTCAAGGGCGCCCAGATCATTATCGAAGCCGTGCCGGAAGTGGAAGAGATCAAGCGCACGGTGCTCCGGCAGATCTCGGATCTTGCGGATGAAGGCGCGCTGATCGCGACAAACTCGAGCTACATGGTCTCCTCGAAATTCGTGGACTGCGTCAAAGACCCCTCGCGGCTTGCCAACATGCATTTTTACAATCCGGCACTGGTCATGAAGTTTGTGGAGGTCGTCCAGGGACCGCACACCTCGGAAGAGACCGCCCGCACGCTCTATGAATTCGCGAAGGCTACCGGCAAGGAGCCCATCTGGATGAAGAAAGAGATCGCGGGCTTTGCCGCGAACTTCATTATCTCAGGCATCTATGAAAGGGCGCGCCACCTGGTCGCCGAGGGCTATTGCAGCTATGAAGACGTGGACAAGGCCTGTGAGTTGGGCCTGGGCCATCCGATGGGACCTTTCCGTCTGAACGATCTGACCGGCATCGATCTGGCATACGACATCATGAAGGCGAAGTACGAGAAGACCGGTGAGAAGCCGGAGTGCTTTGATCTATACGAAAAACTGTACAAGGAAGGGCGCCTGGGGCGGAAGACCGGCCACGGCTTCTATGATTACGAGTAAGGAGATGTGTGATGAATCCTGACAGAAAAGTTGTCATCGTGACGGGCGTCCGTACGCCCTTCGGACGTATGGGCGGCGGACTCCGGACGTATTACCCTTCGGAACTTCTAGGCTTCGCGATCAGGGAACTGGTCTCGCGCACGGGGCTTTCGGAACGCGCAAAAGTGGACGGAGTCTTCGCGGGCTCGGCGCTCCCGGACGCGCATACCAACAATGTGGCCCGCTTTGCGACGCTTTATGCGGGGCTGCCCGTCGAGACGCAGGCGACCTTTGTGGAGATGCAGTGCGGCTCGGGCATCGCATCGATCAACCAGGCGGCGCTTCAGATCCTGAACGAAGACATCGACATTGCCATCGCGGGCGGCGCGGAAAGCTATTCTCAGCTGCCCTGCAAATTCTCCATGTCCGTGGAGCCTTACAAGCTCATCGCGCCCCATGCGGTGCCGCAGCTTCTGGCGCCCGAGAAGGACGATCAGCTGACCATGATTGAGATCTCGGACAAAATGGCGGAAAAATGGAACGTCTCCCGGACAGAGTGCGACGAGTTCGCGCTTCGCTCCCAGGAACGGGCAGCGGCATACATTGCTTCCGGGCGTGTCGCCCCCTTCCTGTTTTCGATCTCCACGCCCCAGAAAAAGGCGGATCCGATCGTCTGCGACCATGATGAGCAGCCTCGCGCGAGCACCATGGAAGGCCTCGCGAAGCTGAAAACCGTCCGTGAAGGCGGTGTGACGACCGCGGGCAATGCCTCCGGCCGGAACGACGGCGCGGCGGTCGTTCTCATGATGAGCGAAGAGAAGGCGCTGGAACTGGGCTTCGAACCGATGGCCTGGTGGAGGGGCGGCGCAGTCACAGGCGTCGAGCCGAAATACATGGGCATCGGGCCCGCATTTTCCAACCTGAAGATCATGAAACGCTTCGGGCTCAGCTTTGACGACGTGGACGTCTTTGAATGCAACGAGGCCTTCGCGGCGCAGAATCTCTCTGTGATCCGCGAAATGGAGGACCAGACCGGCAGGAAAATCGACATGGAAAAATGGAATCCGAACGGCGGCGCGATCGCCTTCGGCCATCCGAACGGCGCTTCGGGCGGCAGGATCGCCATGCATGCCATGGATGAGCTTCAGAAGACCGGCGGACGCTACGGAATCTTCAGCTCCTGCTGCGGCGGCGGGCTGGGCGTTTCGACACTCATCGAACGGTACAGAGAATAATGAAGAGAGGCCGGCTTCAAAAGCCGGCCTCTTTTCTGTCATCCGCTCACCAGTACTTTTCGCCGGACAAGATAGTAAGGCACAATAACGAAGAGAAGCGCGAAGAGCCAGGAGACCGGTTCGGCATAAAAGATGGCTTCGGTACTGACCAGAACGACGGCGGCCGTGCCCATCAGCGCACGGGCCAGACTTTCCGCGAAGCCGGAGATCATCGGCCAGATGGAGTTCCCGACAGACTGGAGCGCGCCGCGGTAGATATGTATCGGATATACCAGCACGATAGAAACGGTCATGATAAACATGTATTTCCACGCGACGGCCATGATGGCCGCCGCGTCTTTTTCCGAAGCGTCGATGAAGCAGGAGAGGAGCGGACGGATGAATGGCACGATGAGCGCCGTTACGGCCAGCGCCATGAGAAGCGCGAGGAGCACGCCCTTTCGCGTGCCTTCCTTCACACGGTCGAATTTGCCCGCGCCGTAATTCTGTGACAGGAAGGTCGCGAAGGCCTGGCCCAGAGCCAGCGACGTGGCCTCGAGGATGCCGTACAGCTTGTTGGGCGCCGTGAAGCCGGCGACATAAATGCTGCCGAGTTTGTTGACCGTGGACTGCAAAATGATCCCGCTTACGGCGACGATGATGAATGAAACGGCGATGGGGATGCTGAATGCAAGCATCCTGAAAGACAGAGGCCAGTCCATTTTCCAATCTTCGCGGGTGATGCGGATGATCTCGATCCGGCGGATCCTGTGGAGACAGTAGAGGAAAGAGAGCAGCTGCGCGAGGACGGAAGCGATGGCCGCGCCGAAGATGCCCCACTGAAAGACCAGTACGAACAGAAGGTCCAGGCCGATGTTCACGAGCGCCGCAATGCCCATGGCCACAAGCGGCGCTTTGCCGTTTCCGAGCGCGCGGAGGATCGCCGCGGTGAAATTGTAAGCCGCTACGATCAACGTGCCGGAGAGCATGGTGCGGATGTAAATGACCGCGTCGTCGATGATGTCGCCGGGTGTATGCAATAGTTCGAGGAGCGGCCTGGAGACCAGAAGCCCGACGACGGTCAGGAGTCCGCCGATCACGAAAGTCAGCACGGCTCCGTTCGTGATCACCCGGTTCATTTTCGAATAATCGTGTCTTCCGAAGAAACGTGAGACAAAGGTCGAGAAACCATGCGTGAGGCTCAGGCTCGACCAGAGGATCAGCCAGTAACACCAATCAGAGGCGCCCACAGAAGCAAGCGCCTTTGCACCGATCCCGCGGCCCACGATCGAGCCGTCGACGATCATATAGAGCTGCTGCCCCATGTTTGCCAGAAGGAGCGGCACCGCAAGGGGAATCACCTGCCGGAGGATCTTCCCCTCGGTCATGTCACGTGTATCGGTCATTTTACCTGGGAAAATGTGTCGGTCTCAGCGTCGTGAAAAGACTTCCTGAACTCCGATGCCGCCAAAACGCCTGCTTAGCGCTCGCCTTTGAGCACGCTGTACAGCGCGGCGTCCGTGCTCTTGATGTACGGATCGACCCAGAAGAAGGAGAGGACGCCTAAAGTCAGCACTGCCAGAATGATCCAGCCAAGGAAGGAAAGATCCAGGATGAAGGTATGCCATTTGTGGCCTCTCATCATCTCCTTCGAGCGCTGAAGCACTTCTTTGGCGGAAAGATCCGGCTCATCTTTGATGATGTACGGAACCATCCGGTAGGAATAGGATTTGATGATGCCCGGGATCACGAAGAGGAGAGACCAGAGCCAGACGAACAGGTCGCGTCTTAAGAGCGTGCCAAACACATGGCCGTAGTCTCCGAATCCTTCGCCGATCGCCTTGAACTCCGCAGGATGAGAGATATTTTTCCGGAAGAAGCGCGCGCAGCCCACCTCCAGCGGGTTGAGGAGGAAGATCTTCAAAAGAACGGCGATGGCGATCCCCAGTACGCTGCCCCCGACGATCAGGTAAATGGAAGCGGGGTTTTGCTCAAAGTAAGTCCGGATCGACTCCCAGAGCGATTTGCCTTCTTCGACCAGTTTGCTTCCGTCGAACTTCCAGGTGCCGCCGCCATAAGCCGCACCGCCCGTGATCAGGGTGAGCAGGAAGGCTGTCAGCACACATCTCCAGTAATTGATGCGGAATGCACGTTTTCCGATCTCTTTGACTTCACCGGTCGTCCAGTTCATGATATGCCTCCTTTTTACAGTTCAAATGAAAACTCTTTGGCCTTCACGACGATCATGGGATGATCCATGTACATGAAGAGCCAGTGCCCGTCTTCTTTGGAGAGGGTAATGTGATTGATATAGACGCTGGATGTCGGCGCCAGGACGCGCACTTCCTCCGGCTCGTCGATCCGCATGACGATCGTATCCGTCAGCGTGCAGATGTTCATTTCCGCAAGCGTCAGGAGATGCTTCTTGACCTGTCCGTCCTCGTCCGCATCCGCCCGGCGCGCGACGAGATACCAGTTTCCGTCTTTCTCGATGGCCGCCATGTCCAGACCTTCCGAGTCTTCCAGAAGCGCGCCGATGAGGAAAGGACCCTGCGAATGGTAACTGTCGCGGAAGAAGTCTTCGGGAAGCTTCGCCCGCGCCCTTCCGAGCGCTTCTTCAATGTGTTCCGCGACCGACTTGTCCCCGATGAAATCCACCACTTTCATCCGCTCTTTGATGGCGTAGGAAGCCTGAAGATACAGCGCGTAGGCCGCCTTCAGATCCTGTTCCACGCCGTCGCCGCGTTCGTGAAGCCCGCCAAGCCGGAGCGCCACGTCCGCGAACTTGCAGTCGGCCTTTCCCTCTTCGAGCAGGTCCCGGTTTTCTTTATAGAGCGACTTCACCAGGATCGCCGCCGCTTCGACGTTTTTCGGCACGCCCTTGCCGTCGACGAGCATATCGGCCAGTTTGTAGCGCGACTCGTAAGCGCCGAGAATCGCGCCGATCGAGAAGTACTGATAGGCCTTCTCATACTGCGGCACGCCGCCGGTGGAGCGCCCGTAGTAGTAAATGTACCCGAGCGTATTGTAATAATGCGGCAGCGGCTCCGGCTGGATCTCGATGAGCCTTAAGAGGCATTCCTCCGACTTCTTCCAGTTCGTCGGGAAGACGTTGTTGCCGCCGTAGGAAGCATAAGCCAGCGCTTCCAGCGCTTCGGGCCAGTCTTTTTCCTCACCCTTCAAAACAAGCTCCCGGTAGGTGTCGTATTCCTCCTCCGGCGCGGTGCATTCATTTTTCTCCCAGTCCGTCCACTCCAGGATCTTCGAACGGAGCGCCTCTTCGATGGAGTCCGAGATCGAACCCGGAACCGCCTGAGAGGCATCGTCGATGAAGTCCTCGCTGAGTTTTCTGAGCACCTTCTTCATCTTCTCTGCCGGGTAAGGCAGTTCCTCTTCTCCGGCGGAAAATGTCCGCACGACCGTCGCCAGCTTCTCCTCGTTGTCCGGCCCGACCGGAACGATCACGTGATCGCCGGCAACGATCGATTCGTCGTCGCTGAGATAGGTGTAGGGACGGCCGCCCGGGGTGAATTCAACGCTGATGATTCTTCTGACCATGGAATCTCCTCATAATTTGTCGTACTTGGCATTGCTGCCTTTGGCCTTCTCGACCGGATACTTCGCCTCGTTCTTGTCCATTTTACGGTTCACGATCTCGTCCACGTCGAGGCCCAGCTTGTCCAGCATGTCCTGACAGTAGACGATGACGTCGGCGAGTTCTTCTTTGACGTGCTCGAGGTCATAGTCGGTCTCGCTCCACTGGAAGCATTCCAGAAGCTCCGCGGCTTCGATGGAGATCGATTTGGCGAGGTTCGCGGGCGAGTGGAACTGGTCCCAGTCGCGGTCCTCGGTGAACTTACGGATACGGGCAATGGTCTTGTCGGTCATGGTGTGATCCTCTGATACGAAATTTGTAAAAGAATTATAGCATAAGAGACGGCGTATATACAAATAAAACAAGAATGCTTGACCATCGTTCGCACTGCCTTTTATACTATGGACAGACTGCGGGAAATACGATCGTTTTCACTTTAAAAAGGAGAGGCATCCGATGACGAACGAATCTTATCTGTACGACGACGGCATCCGTCTGCACCTCAAACTGGACACCCCGGAGATCGATTTTGACGAGGAGCGGAAAACTCCGCTTATGATCCTGCTGCACGGGCTCACGGGGCACATGGAGGAGCGCCATATCGTGGCGCTTAAGGATACCTGCCTTTCGCACGGCTTTTCGGTGCTTCGCGCGGATCTCTACGGGCACGGGAAGAGCGGCGGGGCATTCCGTGACCATACCTTGTTCAAGTGGCTCTCGAACATCATGTGCATCACCGATTTCGCGAAAACTTTCAAATGGACGGACGGTCTGTATCTCATGGGTCATTCGCAGGGCGGCTATGCGACGCTTCTGGCAGCGGGCATGCGGCCGGACGCCTATCGAGCGGTCATTCCGCTCTCACCCGCCATTTCGCTCGAAAAAGGGGCGAAAACGGGCCATGCCGCAGGCGTGTGTTTTGATCCGGACAATGTGCCGGACGAGCTTCCAAGGCCTGTTACGAGCCCGTTAAGCGGCAATTATATCCGGGCGCTCCAGATGCTGGACGTGGAAGAAGCGGCAAGGCGTTACCGGGGGCCGGTCCTCATTGTCCACGGGGACGCGGACCAGACCGTACCCGTCCAGTGCGCATATGACATCGCGGAGGTCATAAAGGACTGCCGTCTTAAGATTATCCCCGGCGACCGGCACTGCTATGACTATCATCTGGATCAGGTCCTCGAAGCCGTGGGGAGCTTCCTGGACGAGATGACTCAGACCGGAAAACGACAGTAGACCGGGTTTTGTCGGTTTTACTTGATTTTGTGAAGAAAATAGCCTAAATTACAATTAGTTAAGTGTGTGCTCCGGACACGGAGATCAGAAAACGTCATAAGAGAGGTGAAACCATGATCTATACGGTGACGCTGAACCCCTCCATCGACTATGTGGTCCACATCGATAAACTGCGCGACGGTCTCACAAACCGCACCACCAGCGAAGAGTATTACTTCGGCGGCAAGGGGATCAATGTTTCGCATGTGCTGGAAGCGCTGGATCTTCCCAGCACGGCTTTGGGCTTTGTGGCGGGTTTTACGGGCGAAGCGATCGAGAAGGGCACGGAAAGTCCTATGATCCGCACCGACTTCATTCATTTACCTGAAGGCGTGTCGCGCATCAACGTCAAGATCAAATCGGACCAGGAGACCGAGATCAACGGACAGGGTCCGCACATTGACGAAGAAGCGCTTCAGGCCTTCATGGAGAAGACGGATGCCATTCAGGACGGCGACACGCTGATCCTTTCGGGCAGCATCCCGAAGACGATGCCGGACGATACCTACGAGAGGATCCTGGAGCGTGTGAAGGACCGCAAGGTCCGGATCGTCGTGGATGCGACGAAACAGCTTCTGGTCAATTCCCTGAAGTACAAACCCTTCCTCATCAAACCCAACCGTCAGGAGATCTCCGAGATCTTTAACGTAGAGGTCAAAGACGAGGAGACCACGCTGTGCTATGCCAAAAAGCTTCAGGAAATGGGCGCGAAGAACGTCCTGGTTTCTCTGGGCGGCGACGGCGCGATGCTGCTCGACGAGTTTGGAAAAGTCCACAAAGAAGGCATCATCAAAGGAAAAGTGCTGAACACGGTCGGCTCCGGCGATTCCATGGTCGCGGGTTTTGTGGCCGGCTGCCTCAAGAAAAATGACTACGCGTACGCGCTCCGTCTTGGAAGCGCGTGCGGCAACGCGACGGCTTTCCTCCCCGGACTTGCAACGAGGGAGAAAATAGAAGAACTGATGCACATTTTTGAATCGCAGAAATAAGAGGAGGAACACATGCGAATCACAGACCTGTTGAAGAAGGAGGGCATAAAGATCGGCGCGGCGCCCGCCACGAAGGCAGAAGCGATCGATGAACTGATCGCTCTTCACGAGGCATGCGGCAATCTGAGCGATACCGCCGCTTACCGGGAGGGAATCCTTGCGCGCGAAGGCCTGGGCACCACGGCCATCGGCATGGAGATCGCCATCCCGCACGCCAAGAGCGCAGCCGTCAAGGCACCCGCGCTTACGGCTATGACCGTCCCGGGCGGCGTGGACTATGAATCCCCGGACGGAGACCCCGCGAAACTCCTGTTCATGATCGCAGCCACACCGGATGGCGACGTTCACATGGAAGTGCTGGCACGCATGATGCAGCTCCTCATGGACATGGATTTCACCGCCAGCCTGAAGGAAGCGAAGACCCCCGAAGAATTCCTCGCGCTCATCGACGCGAAAGAGACGGAGAAATTCCCGGAAGAGGCGGCGGCTGCCGCCGTGGAAGCGGTGAAGGAAGCCGCGCCCGAGAAGAAGGGCTTCGACGTTCTGGCGGTCACGGCCTGCCCCACCGGCATTGCCCACACCTATATGGCTGCGGAAGCGCTTCAGAAGGCCGCTGAGAAAATGGGCATCTCGATCAAGGTCGAGACCAACGGCTCCGGCGGCGCGAAGAACGTGCTGACGAAGGAAGACATCGAAAATGCGAAGGGCATCATCATCGCAGCCGACAAGAGCGTCGAGACGGCGCGCTTTGACGGAAAGCCTGTTTATTCCACAAAGGTGGCGGACGGCATCCACAAGCCGGAAGAACTGATCACCAAGATCATGAACGGCGAAGCGCCGGTCTTCAAGTCTGACAAGAAGGCCGAGAGCGGCGGAGAAGTCGGCAACGAGACCTTTGGCCGGAAAATGTACAAGCACCTGATGAACGGTGTCTCGCACATGCTGCCCTTCGTTGTGGCCGGCGGTATCTTCATCGCGATCGCTTTCCTGATCGACTCGATCGCAGGCGTTCCGATGGACGGCAACTTCGGTACGGGAACACCGGTCTCGGCCTGGTTCAAGGCCATGGGCGGATACGCCTTTAACTTCATGCTTCCGGTCCTGGCGGGCTTCATTGCCATGTCCATCGCGGACCGTCCCGGCTTCCTGGTCGGTATGGTCGGCGGCATCCTGGCAGCCGCCGGTTCCACGTTTGCGGACCCCTTCGCAGCAGCGGCTGTTCCGTCCGGTTTCCTCGGCGCCCTTCTTGCGGGCTTTGCCGCCGGTTTCCTGATGAAACTGTTCATGAAGCTCTGCGAGAAGCTCCCGAGAGCGCTGGAAGGACTGAAGCCTGTGCTCATCTATCCGCTGACCGGTCTTGGCATCGTCGCAGTTATGATGTGTGCAGTCAACCCCATCATGGGCGTCATCAACAAGGGCCTTTCCGACGGCCTTCTCTGGCTCAACCAGCATAACCTCGGCATCCTTCTCGGCTGCATCCTCGGCGCCATGATGTCCATCGACATGGGCGGCCCGCTGAACAAGGCAGCCTACGTCTTCGGCACCGGCATGCTCGCGGCAGCCACCACAGAAAGCTATCAGGTCATGGCTTCCGTCATGATCGGCGGCATGGTGCCTCCGATCGCCATCGCGCTTTCGACGATCTTCTTCAAGAACCGCTGGACCGCGGAAGAGCGGAAGCCTGCGCTTGTCAACATCGTCATGGGACTTTCGTTCATTACGGAAGGCGCCATTCCCTACGCGGCGTCCTATCCGCTGAAGGTCATTCCGGCCACCGCGATCGGCGCAGCCGTCGCCGGCGGCCTCAGCTGGCTCTTCGGCTGCACGCTCATGGCCCCGCACGGCGGCATTTTCGTCGTCCCGACCATCGGCAAATGGGCGCTTTACCTGCTGGCGCTTCTCATCGGCTCCGTCGTCGGCATGCTGCTTCTCGCGCTCTTTAAGAAGCCCATCAAGAAAGAAGAAGCTTAATTACGTTACTTACACATAAGGAGACAGAAAATGGTTCAGAAACATTTTACGATCATCAACGCCCAGGGCTTTCACATGCGTCCTGCGACCAATTTCGCCGCGGCGATGGCGAAACAACCCTGCAAAGTGACGATCCGCGCGAACGGCAAGGAAGTCAACGCGAAGAGCCCCATGCTGATCATGGCCGCCTGCATCAAGGCCGGCTGCGAGATCGACGTCATCTGCGACGGCGAGGGTGAGAATGAAGCCCTGGCGGCAGCTGCCGAAATGATCGAGAGCGGCTTCGGTGAGTAATATGCTGAAGGGTACAGCAGCCTCCAACGGCATCGGCATCGGCAAGATCCTTCTCCTGGAAGAGGCTTCTCTGGAATATACGCCTCATGAAGTTGCGGATCCCGCGGCGGAGCTAGCGCGTTTCCGCGCCGCGATCGATGAACTTGCGGCGGAGACCGAAAGGGACGCGGCGGCGCTTCGGGAGAGTGCGGGAGAGAAAGAAGCCCTTATTATGGAAGGGCACATTTCCCTTCTGAACGATCCTGCGCTGAAGGGCGAGACGGAGACCATGATCGAGGGCGGACAGTGCGCGGAAGCGGCCTACGAGACCATGTGCGACATGTTCATCGGCATCTTCTCTTCGATGGAAGACGAGATGATGCGCCAGCGCGCGGCGGACGTCCGGGACATCAAGGCGGGTCTTCTGAGAAAGCTTCTGGGGATCCGGGAGATCAAGGTTTCTGACGCGCCGAAGGGCACCGTCCTTCTCACCAAGGAACTGACGCCGTCCGTGACGGCAGGCATCAAGAAGGGCAATATCGTCGGCATCATCACGGAAACCGGCGGCAAGACTTCGCATTCGGCGATCCTGGCGCGCGCCCTGGAGATCCCGGCGGTCTTAAGTGTTGCGGACGCAACGTCGATACTCAAAGACGGCCAGCAGGTGATCGTGGACGGCGGGTCCGGAATCGTGATCGCGGATCCGAATGAAGCGGTGCTCAAGGAATACACGGAGAAACGTGAAAAGTTCCTGAAGGAAAAGGCGGAACTCGAGAAATTCCGCGGTCTTCGGACGGTGAGCGCGGACGGGACGGAGTATGAACTGGTCTGCAACATCGGCAAGCCAGACGACGCGGAGAAAGTGCTGGAATTCGACGGTGAGGGCGTCGGGCTCTTCCGTACGGAATTCCTGTTCATGGACCGGAGCGCGATCCCCACAGAAGAAGAACAGTTCGCAGCCTACCAGAAGGCTGCGCTGGTCCTGAAGGACAAACCGCTCATCATCCGCACCCTGGACATCGGCGGCGACAAAGAGATCCCCTACATGGGACTTGAGAAGGAAGAGAATCCTTTTATGGGTTTCCGCGCCATCCGCTACTGCCTGAAGAACAGGGAACTCTTCCGCACGCAGCTTCGTGCGATCCTACGCGCAAGCGCTTATGGAAACATCAAGATCATGTTCCCGCTGATCACCTGCCTCGAGGAACTCCGGGAAGGCAAGGCGATGGTGGAAGAACTCAAGAAGGAGCTTACCGTCCTCGGCATCCCCCACAACAAAGACATCGAAGTGGGCATCATGGTCGAAACGGCTGCAGCCGCGATGCTTGCGGATGTGCTGGCCAAAGAAGCCGCATTCTTCTCGATCGGAACCAACGACCTCACGGGCTATACGATGTCCTGCGACCGCGGCAATCAGAACGTGGCGTATCTCTACTCCGCACTTCAGCCGGCAGTGCTTCGGATGATCGAGCGTACCATCGTGGAAGGCAGGAAGGCCGGTATTCCGGTCGGCATGTGCGGCGAGGCGGCGGCGAACCCGAAACTGATCCCGCTCTTGATGGCCTTCGGTCTGACGGAATTCAGCGTTTCGGCGCCGAGCGTCCTTCAGGTACGGAAATGCATTTCCGGATGGACGAAGGAGAGAGCGGACGAGATCGCGGAAAAGGTCATGTCCTTTACGACCGTGGAAGAAATTGAAAAGTTCCTCTCAGAGATCGCCTGATCGAAGAGAGACCATCAAAAAGACCCCGCCCCTCTGTCAAAGGGACGGGGTCTTTTTTGGCCTTTTCAGGCCTTTGGCGAAGGATGCCGGAGAAAGTTCCTCGCAGTCCTGAAAAAGCTTGTACGGCCCGTTTTCGTGCCTTCACGGGCAATGTGGAGGACTTTCGCGGAGCCTTTCTTCGCACGCTGCCATTCCGGAAGGCCAGGCGCGTTCGGATCGCCGGTCCGGGCGAAATTCGCGACGTAGGAAGCGAGTTCCTGACCTGCCTCCCGGTCCCGCGCATCGAAAGGCCGCCACGAGCGGTCAAAGGTCTCGAACATGTAACGGAGATCCGCGGCGTGGAAGGCTTTGTTGCCGTCGCCGGGCGCGTCCAGGTCAAAGTAATAGATATAGGCCCGGTTTTTCTTCCCGAAACGGTTGCCGATGAAGGCCATGACCGGCGCGTACATATCTGTATTGGAATAGCCCAGCATGTAGCCGATGGGCAGCGGCGTCCGGATCATTTCGTCGACCGGGCGCGGAAGCAGCACACCGTCTATGACAGGCATGGTGTAATAGATGCTGTCTTTCCGGTCCGCGTGGATCTTCTCCACCGCGTCGAAAAGTTTTGAGAGCGGGACATTTCTGAATTCGTCAAATGTCTCCGCGCCGGCATCTTTCATGAATTCCAGCCAGTAGCCATGCGTTTCGCCTGCAGGCTTCGGCAGCGAGAACTTCGGGAAAAGACCGCCGCCCGACATCATGACTGCACGGCGGAAAAGGCCTTTGTTCTCCTTCATGAGCGACAGATACTGCACGGAGATCGCGCCGGCGCTCTGGCCCATGAGGGTGATGTTTTCCGGGTCTCCGCCGAATTCCGCAATGTGTTTTTTCACCCAGCGGATGGCTTTGAACTGGTCGTCGAGGCCGAAATTGCCGTCGCGCCCGTAACGCTTTTGAAGCTCCTCATGCGTAAAGTAGCCCAGTACGCCGACCCGGTAGTTGGCGAAGACCGTAACGATCCCGCGGCGCGCGAAGCCGGCGCCGTCGAAAGTATTTTCATTGTTCAGACCGGAATCGAAACCGCCGCCGTAGAAGAAGAGGATGACCGGACAGTTGCCGGTTTCTTTCGGCGTGAAAATGTTGACGTTCAGGCAATCCTCACTGTAGGTGAATTCATCGCCTTCCCGGAACTCTTTCTGATAGAATCTGCGCGTCGGATGCTCCAGATGCGGGTGCACCGCACGGTTCTGAGGACAGCCCGGGCCGGGCCTGGTCGCGTCGAAGATTTCCTTCGGGTCCTCGGTGAGACGCTCGGCAAGCTCTGCATATTCAAAGCGCCCGGCATGCGCAAAAGGGATCCCCAGGAAGACCTTGCAGTCCTCGCGTTCGGTTCCGCGGATCATGCCGAGAGAAGTGGAGAGTGTACAGACAGAAGAACTCATTTTTATTTCCCGAGATATTCCACCGAAAGCATCGTGATGTCGTCGAACTGTTCGGCGCCTTCAGCGAAGTCTTCAACGGCGGAACGCACGGCACGGAGCGTGTGTTCGGGACCGAAAGAGAGATGCGCGTTGAGGGCGGAAAGCATACGATCTGCTCCGAAAAGCTCCTTTTCGGCATCGGTCGCTTCCGGCACGCCGTCGGTGTAGAGGAATAGCTTGGAGCCGGGCTTGAGTTTCAGCTCATAATCGGTGTACACGGTGCCGGACATGCCGCCGACGACCAGGCTGTGCCTGTCGCGGATGAGTACGTATCTGCCGCCGGGCTCCATGACTGCGGGATACTCATGTCCTCCGTTTGAAGCGGTCAGCTTTCCGGTAGAGAGCTCCAGAATGCCCAGCCAGACCGTAACGAACATTTCCTCCGGGTTGTTGTCGCAGATGAGCGCATTCGTGTCTGTGAGGATCTGCGCGGGGGACTTGCCCATTTTCGCGTGGTTCGCGAGAATGATCTTGGTGGCCATCATGAAGAGGGCAGCGGGGACACCTTTTCCGGATACGTCGGCAATGACCAGGCAAAGGTGGTCGTCGTCGACCAGGAAGAAATCATAGAAATCGCCGCCGACTTCTTTTGCGGGATCCATGCTTGCGAAAACGTCGAACTCTCTGCGGCCGGGGAATGCCGGGAAAGTGCTGGGCAGCATGGATTCCTGGATACGCGTCGCGAGGTTGAGCTCGGTGCTCATGCGTTCGCGCTCCGCGGCGATCCTTGTGAGGTTGTTTATATATTTACCGAGATCCGCCTCCATGTCCTTCATGGTAAGGCTTAAGGCCTCGATCTCGTCGCCGGTATGGATCTCCAGACTGCCGAAATGACGAGCGTTGCGTTCGGTGTCGTCGCGGTCTTCCGTGTATGCCCGCGCAGCTTCGGCGAGCTGGTTGAGCGGCCGCACCGTGACTCTGTTCATGTAGAGGACGGCGTTGACGACCGCCAGGATCGTGATGAGCGCGACGACGCCCACGTAGATCCAGAAGAAGCGGGTAAGCGTCTTTCGGATGTCGTTCATATCGATGTCGAAACAGACATAGACCTGGGACTCATCCACTGTGCCGACGATCACGGCGCCCGTGATGCGGTACCCGTAAGGATCCATGTGGATCGTCGTCGCATTGATCTTTCCGACGCCGAAGAGATTATCCAGAAAATACTGGCGGCCTTCCGTCAGGTCTTTCATGTTCTCTTCCGTATAATAGTCCCAGCTTCCGGGAGGGCAGAACCCATCGGTCGGATCGGAGTCCGCAACGAAGATCCGCCGGTTCGTCTCGCGATCCAGAATGCAGGTGAATGCGCCGATGCCGCCGTTCGACTCCTGAATATCGAGCAATGTGTGCCGGAGATTCTCAAATGCCTCGGTCCGCACTATATCGAAGCGGGAGAGCAGCGGGGAACTCTTGTCCTGGAACGCGAGCCGCTCCTCCTCTGTGGCTTTATTAAAATAATAACCGACCAGACCTGCCTCATCCAGAACTTCTTCCGTATCGATGAGATGGGCCGCGGTGCGGGCCATCTGCCAGGCGCGGTTTCGGAAATCTCTCCGGACCGAGGATGCGTAGAGGAAGAAGCCAAAACCTACGGAGACGATCGACAGGATCAGCGCGAACAGAATGATGGCGCGGAAAGTCTTGCCGCCGAGACTGTGGTGCAGCCGCTCGAACAGGTTCATTTCAGATATGGACTTTTTGGGCATTTTCTCCTCCCAAAGCCGAAAACAAAATCGGTTATTCAAAGTTTACTTTACCATCAAATGAGCCTGTTTGTCGATGTTTTTTCGGACAAAGAGCGAATATTCTCGGAAAACGGTACCAGCCGGAAGCAGATGCCCGCGCCGGAAAAAAGGAGAACCGCCGGACATATACCCGGCGGTTCTTTTGACTTTTTGAAACGCTTTACGCGAAGGGATTCTCGGTGGGATAGGGCAGGCTCTTGGGCTGGTTGTACATGATGTCTTTGATGCCCAGGAAGCGGAAGACTTCAAAGAGCAGCTTTCCGAAATGTCCGAAGGCCACGGCGCCGTGATGCGGATAATGCTTCTCAAGGAGCACGTGTCTGTAGAAACGGCCCATCTCCGGGATCGCGAAGACACCGATGCCGCCGAAGCTTGTCGTCGGAACGGGCAGGACCTCTCCTTCCGCGATGTAGGAGCGGAGCACGCCTTCACTGTCGCACTGCAGGCGGTAGAAGGTGATCTCGCCGGGCGCAATGTCGCCCTCAAGCGTGCCGCGGGTAATGTCGGGCGTTCCGCCGTTCTCGAGGAGGCGGTTCTGAATGAGCTGATACTTGACCGCGCGGTCCGCGCACATCTTGCAGCTCGGCGTGTTGCCGCAGTGGAAGCCCATGAAAGTGTCGGTCAGCACGTAGTCGTACTTGCCTTTGATCTGACTCTCCCACATGGAGGCCGGCACGGAGTTGTTGATGTCCAGAAGCGTGACCGCGTCGCCGGAAACGCAGGCGCCGATGTATTCGCTGAGCGCGCCGTAAATGTCCACTTCACAGGAGACCGGGATGCCGCGTGATGCGAGACGAGAGTTCACATAGCAGGGCTCAAAGCCGAATTCCGGCGGGAAGGCAGGCCAGCACTTGTCTGCGAAGGCCACGTATTTGCGCGCACCTTTGTGCGCTTCCGCCCAGTCCAGAAGCGTGAGTTCGAACTGTGCCATACGCTCCAGCATGTCGGGATAGTATTTGCCTTCGCCCATCTCGGCGGCCATGTCGGCGGAGACTTCGGCGATACGCGGATCCTTGGCGTGTGCTCTGTAGGAGACCAGAAGATCCAGTTCGGAGTTCTCCTCGACCTCGACACCGAGTTCATACAGGCCTTTGATCGGCGCGTTGCAGGCGAAGAAATCCTGCGGACGGGGGCCGAAGGTAATGATTTTCAGATTGCGGACGCCGATGATCACACGGGCGATGACCGCGAAATCCTTGATCATACGGGCAATGTCTTCGGCTGTTCCCACAGGATACGAGGGGATGTAGCCTTCGAGATGGCGCATACCGAGGTTGTAGGAGCAGTTCAGCATGCCGCAGTATGCGTCGCCGCGGCCGTTGACGAGGTCTCCGTCGCCTTCCGCGGCGGCTGCGAACATGCAGGGGCCGTCGAAGTATTTGGCGATCAGGGTCTCAGGCGTTTCCGGACCGAAGTTTCCGAGGAACACGACCAGCGCGTTGCAGCCGGCCTTTTTCACGTCCTCGACCGCCTTCAGCATGTCGGTCTCATTTTCCACCGTGACCGGGCACTCGTAGATGTCCTTGTATGCGGCGGCGATGGCTCCGCGGCGCTTTTCGGACAACGCGACCGGGAAGCAGTCCCGGCTCACGGCGATCAGACCCAGCTTGATCTCGGGAATGTTGGTCATCATGTTACAGATCCTCCTTGATATCGATGTTCAGGCCTTTGAGGCCGATGTGCGCGCCGTTACGCGCTTCTTTGGAATCCGGATGCGCAAGAAGCCACTTGTTCCGTGCGGTCATCCAGGTATCTTCTTCATTCTTCGGCTCATAGGCCGGCTTTGTGGTATTGGTGCCTTTCGGCAGGACCACCGCCACACGGAAGCCGCATTCCGGGCAGGTGTGGCACGGCGCGTAATGAAGCGTCGTCGCATAGACTTCCACGGGAAGGCCTTTCGGGACGCGGAAAGCTTTCACTTTCTCCGTGTCCAGCACACCGTCTTCGATCTCGTCCTGCTTCGCGAGGAGGAGAATGAAGTCGCTTGATCCGATGTTGATCTCGCTGTCACGGTGATACTCGAGACAGTTGAGCCTGGTGTTATGCCCCCAGCACATGCCGAGCTGGACGGGCATTCCGCCGTAGGCGCGGTCGCGTAGTTCTTCAAAAACCGCACAGGCTTCCAGGCTTTCGATGCCGGGCCTGTAGGCGGTGCCTTCCTCGGGGAGAGGGATAGCCTCCATGGCCTCGAGGAGTTCTTCGGTATCATAGCCTTCGAGGACTCTTCCGTAGGCTTTGAATGCCGGATCGCAGACAGAATAGATGACCATTTCACACTCCTTTATTGAATATTCGGAAAAACAGCTTTCAGCGCGGGGTAGATCCGGCTGAATTTCCGATACTGCGCTTCGTAGCGGGCGGTGATCTCTGGATCCGGTTCGGTCGTTCCACCAAGCTCCACGAGAGCTTCCGCGGCATCCTTCACACTCGGATAGAGGCCGCAGCCTACCATGGCGAGCATTGCTCCGCCGTAGCCCGGACCCTGCTCGGTCTTCACGCGGTCAAGCGGGATGCCCAGCACATTTGCGAAGATCTTCCGCCAGAGAGGAGACTTGCTGCCGCCGCCGCAGACACGGCTTCTCGGAATGTCAAGTCCCAGGGAACGGGCGACCTCGAAAGAATCACGGATCGCAAAGGCCACGCCTTCCAGCACAGCCTGCACCAGATCCTGCCGGCGGCTGTCCATCGTAAGCCCCGTGAAGGTCCCGCGGGCGTTGACGTCATTGATCGGACTCCGCTCACCCATGAGATAGGGCAGGAAGAATACGTGATTCCGGCCCAGATCCTCGTCTGTGATGACCGATTCCTCGGCGCGGAAATCATTTCCGCCAAGGATCTCTTCCACGAACCACTTGTTGCAGCTTCCCGCGGAAAGCATGCAGCCCATCAAATGCCAGCCGCCGTCCGCGTGCGCAAAAGCGTGGAGCGCATTGTTCGGGTCCACGCCGAAGTGTTCGGAAGAGATGAAAAGCGTGCCGCTGGTGCCGAGGGAAATGTTACAGCCGCCCTCGCCGACGATGCCGGTCCCGACCGCCGCGGCGGCATTGTCGCCTGCGCCCGCCACGACCTTCACGTCTTCAGGAAGACCGAATTCTCTCGCAACTTCGGGCTTCAGGTTCCCGGTCACTTCCCAGCTTTCATAAAGACCCGGCATCTGAGCTTCCGTGACACCGCAGATCTTCAGCATTTCCTGAGACCAGCATTTGTGCGCCACGTCCAGGAGCAGCATGCCGCTCGCGTCGGAATAATCCGAGCTGTGAACGCCGGTGAGACAGTAGTTGATATAATCCTTCGGGAGCATGATCTTCGCGATGCGCGCGAAGTTTTCGGGCTCGTGCTTCCTGATCCAGAGGATCTTCGGGGCCGTAAAGCCTGCGAAGGCGATGTTCGCGGTGAGTTCGGAGAGACGCTTGCGTCCGATGTCTTCATTGAGATAATCGACTTCTTCCTGCGTGCGTCCGTCGTTCCAGAGGATCGCCGGGCGGATCACGGCGTCATTTTCGTCGAGGATCACGAGGCCGTGCATCTGGCCGCCGGCTCCGATGCCCGCGATCTTAGAAGTGTCGACACCTTGAAGAAGTTCCGGAAGAGCGTCTTTGACAGCCGCCCACCATTCCTCCGGCCTCTGCTCGCTCCAGCCGGGGTGCGGGAAAATGAGCGGGTACTCACGGCTTGTTTCCTTAAGGATCGCGCCCTTTTCATCCACCAGAAGCAGTTTCACTGCAGAGGTTCCAAGGTCAATTCCGATAAACAGTTTCAAAATGCTGTCGTCCTTTCATGGATCGGCACCGTAATAAGTGCCGTGTGACTTTACATACTTAAGGCTTCGGGTCTTCCGGGACAGAGGCTTCTTCGGTCTCTTCCGGCTTCTCCGGGGTTTCTTCCGTAGTTTCCGGAAGCGTCTCCGCGGGGGTTTCCTGGACTGATTCCGCCTGCGATTCCGCCTTTTCCTTCTGGTAGCGCTTCCAGGTATAGAAGCCGAAAGCGAGGCCTGCGACGATGAAGAGAGGTCCAAAGACCCAGACCATCCAGGGGATGATATCAGACTCGCCTTTAAGATAATCGGAGATCAGTTTGCCGCCGAGATAGACGAGATATCCTGCCACGACCGCCCGGAGCGAAGCCATTGCGATGGCTCTGTTCCGCGGATTCGGGGCTCCGTTGTTGTTCATGCGCTTCCTCCCTGAGGCACGCTGCGAAAATAAAGGACGGCGCGTCTCCAGCCGCCCTTTATCTGTATTTTAGCGGTTTTTCTTCTTGGAAACAACATCGAAAATAACGGCTGCGAGAAGAACGAGACCCTTGAGAAAATACGCTCCGATGAATGATGAGAGCACTCTGCATTATGCAGGGTGCTTTTTAGCAGTGACTTGGAAGAAACGGTACTAAAAGCAGAAACAAATTTTGAAGAAACGGAATAACGCCCTTGATATATTGAAGAAATGGTACTATAATCCATTTATAAGTTTGAAGAAATGGAACTATGTTGTTTTGAGGAGATAGTATGTTTAAGAGAAAAGCTTTAGAAAAGCTAAAATATTGGAAAGAAAAAAAGGCACCAAAGTATTCTGTGCTTCTGGAAGGGGCCAGGCGTGTTGGGAAATCGACAATTGCCGAAGAATTTGCAAAGCAAGAGTATAGGTCATATATAAAAGTGGATTTTGCTAACATAACGCAGGATGTTCTTGATGTGTTCGATGACATAGCAAATCTGGATATTTTTTTTC
>JAEEGF010533075.1_pt1 | contig 22454 bp, 16 predicted proteins | sample 9134171 | NCBI WGS metagenome assembly JAEEGF01 (sample SAMN16246542, study PRJNA631951) | gut metagenome | biome: gut microbiome; feature: rumen; material: AP-attached | host: Bos | place: Iran: Karaj | collected 2018-10 | reverse complement strand
GAAGACCTCACCATCTGGGATCAGAATAAGAAGGAGATGGTTCGCGTGGCCCGTCTTTCCGCAAAGATCGACATCGGGCCATTGGTAACTGACGGAAAAATCTCCATTTCATCGGCACAACTCTTTGGCGCACACCTTTCTCTTTATCGCCGAAACGCCCAGGCGAAGCCCAACTTTCAGTTTGTACTCGACTCTCTCGCCTCGAAGGATACTACGAGCCATACCCCACTCGACCTACGCATAAACACCCTGATCATGCGACATACCAATGTCAAATATGACCAGTTAGACGTGGCTCGTACAGACGGTAAGTTCAATCCTGCCCATTTAGGCATCAGCGACCTCAGTGCCAACATCAGCCTGCGCACCTTAACAGACGATTCACTCAACGTCAGCGTCAAACGCCTCGGTTTCATCGAGCAATCAGGCTTCACACTCTCGCGCCTCGGCTTTCGTCTCGAGGCAGGCCGTCAGCAGGCACGACTCTCACAATTCTACCTCGAGATGCCCAGCAGCCAGCTTCACATCGACACCCTGCAGGCTACCTACTTGCTCGACAAGAATGGCCTGAAGAAAGGTTCACTTACCTATCATGGGATCATTAACAACACAAGCGTAACTCCCTCAGACCTAAGATGTTTTGAGCCATCGCTAAAGAATTCGCAGAGACCTATCGTCCTTACTGCCGACTTCAGCGGTACAGACTCAGGGCTCAGTCTTAAACAGCTCATCGTCAGCACAGAACAGCGTGATATCGACATCCGTGCCAACGGATGGATTCAGAACTTCAGTCCACAAGCCTCTTGGCATCTGCAGCTCGACAACCTAACCTTTGCCGACACCAGTCTCGACTTCCTCACGAAGGCTATCCCCCAGTTACCGAAAGAACTCACCCGCATCGGCAGCCTCCAGATGAGCGGTATCTGTGACCGTTCGCCTCAAGGCTCTGGAACGCTGAAGACATCCATCCGCTCAGGTATTGGCAATGTCGACATACAGTTGGATATGAATGACAGTCAGGCTTTCAGCGGACAGGTAGAGACAGAGGGTATCAACCTGCGCCAATTGCTCGACAATTCCAAGTTTGGCAACTTAGCCACGAAACTGACCGTCAGCGGACAACTTCACGACAAGCAGAAGCCCGATGTTGCCATCGACGGCACCATCCACCATCTCGACTACGACGGCTACGCCTTCAATGACATCGCACTTGGCGGTCAGTATGCCAAAGGAGCCCTCACAGGCCATATCGCTGCTGAAGCAGCAAATATCAAGCTCTCCGACCAATGGGACGGCGTTACGATGGGAGGCTATCTTCTGGCCGATTTCACCGGCCATAACCTCAACGACCTCCAAGGCGAGGTGCACATCAGCAACTTCAGCCTTAGTGCCACCGAAAAGAAACCCGCCTATTACCTCGACCACCTCGACCTCTCTTCCAATTTTGATGAAGGCATCCACTTCCTCAAGCTGAATAGTGACTTTGCCGAAGCCGAGGTGAGCGGACAGTTCGACTATGCCACGTTGCTGCAGAGCATCGTCAGTGCTGTAGGCTCGAAGCTTCCCACCCTGCCAGGACTACCGAAATACAGCCGACAGAGCAACAACAACTTCGCCCTACACCTTCTCGTCACTAAGACCGACTGGCTGCATCGCTTCCTCAACATCGACCTCGACTTGCCTAAGCCCGTCTTGCTCGAAGCACGCGTAAACGACAAGACCCACGAACTCTACCTCGACGGTCACATGCCCGCCTTCACCTACAACGGCACACGCTATGCCGATGGTATCATCCGTATCACCTCACCCGTCGACACCATGAAGTGCGAAGCCAGCATCACCACTTTCACGGACAATGGTCATAACCTTGGTCTTAAACTGCTCGCTAACGCCAGTCAGAACAATCTCACCACCACCCTGCGCTGGGACAACCACTTCCCGGAAAAGCAGATGAGCGGTGAGTTCAACGCCATCATGCAGCTCTACCGCAACCTTGCTGACAAGCCCGAGGCTCATGTGCGCGTACAACCCTCACACATCATCCTTAATAACAGCACCTGGAACGTAGAGCCCTCCGACATCATCTACCACGACAACTACCTACTCGTCGACCATTTCTCACTGCACCACAACCAGCAGCATATCATCATTGACGGCATCGCCTCGAAACATGAGAACGACTCACTCACCGTCGACCTCAACGAGGTGGAAGTAGGCTATATCCTCGACCTTGTCAACTTCCATAGCGTTGAGTTCAGCGGGAAGGCCACAGGGCGCGCCCATGCCTCATCGCTACTGGGTAAGTTTGCTGCCAATGCCGACCTCCGCGTCGACGACTTCAAGTTCGAGCGCGGCCACATGGGTGTGCTACATGCGAAAGCCAATTGGAACCAGGAGCTCGAGCAGATAGACATCAACGCCGTCGCCGATGACGGTCCTGACTCCAAGACCCTCATCAACGGCCATGTATCGCCCATCCATGAGAACATTGACCTCGCCATCGAGGCTCAAGGCACAGCCATCGCCTTCATGCACAACTTCACCAGCAGCTTCCTTACCAGCATCGATGGCCACGCCGTTGGCAATGCCCGTGTAGCAGGTCCGCTTGACAACATCAACCTCACAGGCCAGATCATCGTTACCGATGGTGAAGCTACCGTGACGCCACTCAACACCACCTACACGCTGAAAAACGATACTGTCGTAATGATTCCCGATGATATCCAACTGCGCCATATGGCCCTCTACGACCGCGATGGCCACGAGGCTTTCCTCTCTGGCGGCATCCATCACGAACATCTGACAAGCCTCACTTTCGACCTCGAAGTTGAAGCCGAGAACTTGCTGGGCTATGATTTCGGCGACTTCGGTGGCAACTCGTTCTATGGCACAGTCTATGCCTCTGGCAATGTCGATATCCACGGACGTGACAACGATGTCACCATCAACTGCAACGTCACACCCCAACCCGGCTCTGTCTTCGTCTACAATGCTGCGAGTCCTGACGCCATCTCCAAGCAGGAGTTCATCGAGTGGGAATCGAGCACCACTGCCTCAGGCACTATTACGAAGGCAGCTCCCGCCCGTGCCTCGGATACCGACATCTACATCAACTTCCTCATCAACGCCACGCCAGAGGCCACTGTGCGTCTGCTGATGGATGCAGCCACCAACGATTACATCACCCTTTACGGCGACGGCACCATCCGCGCTTCATTCCACAACAAGGGTGCATTCAACATGTTTGGCACCTATACCATTGACCATGGAACCTATGGGATCACCATCCAGAACATCATCAAGAAAAATTTCACCTTTAACCCAGGCGGCACAATCATCTTTGGGGGCGATCCTTACGACGCAGCCCTCAACCTGCAGGCCGTCTATACCGTCAACGGTGTAAGCCTTTCCGACCTCAATATCGGCAACTCGTTCACCAACAATACTATTCGCGTGAACTGTCTGATGAATATTGGCGGCCAGCCAAATGCCCCACAAGTAGATTTTGACCTGGAAATGCCCACCGTCAATGCCGACGAGCAGCAGATGGTGCGTTCTGTCATCAACGGTCAGCAAGAGATGAACCAGCAGGTGCTCTACCTTCTCGGCATCGGACGATTCTATAACCAAGGTAACAACAACAGCAATAGTGAGCGCCCAGATCAGACATCACTGGCCATGCAGAGCTTCCTCTCTGGCACGCTCTCCACGCAGATCAACACACTGCTGAGCCAGTTTATCAAGAACGACAACTGGAGCTTTGGCGCCAACATCTCCACAGGCAATGAAGGCTGGCACAACGCCGAGTATGAAGGCATCATCAATGGTCGTATGCTTCATAACCGGCTACTCTTCAACGGACAGTTCGGCTATCGTGACAATGCCACCCAGGCCAATCCTTCATTTATTGGCGACTTCGATGTACAGTACCTGCTGTTGCCCAACGGTAATCTTGCACTGAAAGTCTACAACCAGACCAACGACCGTTACTTCACGAAGTCGAGCCTCAACACACAGGGCATCGGTCTCATCATGAAGAAAGACTTCGATGGTTTCGGTGATTTATTCTCTTCAAAGAAAAAGAAGAAAAAAAGAGAGAAGAAATAGTCCTTCTCTCCTCAACTGCTTCCTATATAGAGGAATACCATTCCCAACAACACCAGCGCCAAATCGACGACCTTCGCCTTCAGGTTACGCTCATGGAAGAGCCATGCCCCGAAGAGGAAGCTCACAATCACGCTACCTCGTCGAATCATCGACACAATCGAGATCATCGCCTCGGGCAGACTCAGGGAATAGAAATACATAAAATCAGCCATAGAGAGGAAAACACTCACCCCTAAGATCGACCACGACCAATGGTACGGTGTCGTCTGCTCATGCTTCGGCCACCACAGCAGCCACAGCATCACGCCCATCATCGCGCACTGGTAGATGTTATACCACGACTGCACCATCATACGATCCAGTCCAACACCCCCGTTCTCCACGGGCGCCATCAGATACTTGTCATAGAGTCCGCTCACGGCTCCCAGCAGCGCCGCTCCCACAATCATATAGATCCAGTGGTCGTGCTTGAAGTCGATACCCTCCTTCTTGCCACTACGGCTCAGCATCAGAAACGACATCACAGCCAGCAACACACCAATCCATTGCCACACGTTCAGTCGCTCACCAAAAAACAAGAGAGCACCCACCAACACCATCACAGGCCGCGTAGCGTTGATAGGCCCCACAATCGTCAGAGGCAGATGCTTCATGCCAAAGTAACCCAAAATCCAACTCGACAGCACGATGAACGCTTTCAGCAAGATATATTTGTGCATTTCCCAGCCACCACTCGCTGTATACAAAATGGTGCCGTCGAGCACAGTCGTCGTACCGCTCAGAACGATAAACGGCAGAAAAATCAGACTCGAGAATAGCGTATTCAAAAACAAAACAGGAATCACCGCATTGCCCTTCAACGCTTGTTTCTTCAGAGAATCATAGCAGCCCAACAGAGCTGCAGACATAAAAGCTAGTATCAGCCACATCACTAATATTCTATTTTTTCAAGGAACAGCGCATTACCGGGCATGCTCTCGCCAGCCTCCGTGCGCCGCTTACCTTCTATCACTTTACAAAAATCTACGAGTGAGAGTCGTCCACGACCCACATCGATCATCGTACCCACTACGGCCCGTACCATATTCCTCAGAAAACGGTTTGCTGTAATACGGAAATACCATGTTGTTGGGGATGTCTGAACCCAGCGCGCTTCTGTAACGTGGCAGAGCGTGGTCTTCACATCAGCTCCCGCCTTGCAAAAAGCCCCGAAGTCGTCATAACCCGTCAGCAGCAGTCCTGCCTCGTTCCTCTTCTGGAAGTCGAGTGGATAATGTAGCTCACACGAGTATGCCCTACAAAACGGATCTTTCGTCGTATGAATATAATAGTGATACGTGCGCGAGGTGGCCGAGAATCTCGCATGCATCTCCTCGCTGACAGGTTCCACTTTCTCTACCGCAATGTCATAAGGCAGCAATCGGTTCAACTTATATGTCAGCTGTGTGCAATCCAAGGCTCCGTCATAGTCGAAGTGCGCCACCATCATACGCGCATGTACCCCAGCGTCCGTACGACCTGCACCTGTCACACCTATCTCTTGGCGCAACAATGTCGACAACGCCCCTTGCAGTCTCGCCTGCACCGAATCGCCGTTGGGCTGTATCTGCCACCCATGGTAGCGTGTCCCATCATAGCTAAAAGTAACAAAATATCTCATTTCCAGCTACACAGAATCTCCCCTTTCTATGCTTCACCTTTAGGGAGTTCGAAAGGCGCGATGCCTTGGGGTTGTTGTTCAGGAATGCGGATGGGACCAAATGCATTTTCATAGCGCATGATATTCTCTTGAAGAGCACCAAGAAGACGTTTAGCGTGCTCAGGAGCAAGGATGACCCGACTCTTAACCTGGGCCTTGGCGACGCCTGGGAGGACGCGGGCAAAGTCGATGATGAAGTCACTACTTGAATGGGTAATTATGGCGAAGTTGGCATATTCTCCCTGCGCCACATCCTGTGGAAGTTCCAGTTGCAGCCCTTGCTGCTGGTCGTTTTGTTCTTTCATATCTACTCTATTTATTCATAATTTGGGTGCAAAATTAGGGAAAAGTTTTTATTATCCAAAATAAAACGTGTATAATTTTGTATTTCGACAGAATTGCACTACCTTTGCAATATGATATTCTATTTTTCAGGTACAGGCAATACGCGCTGGGTGGCTGAGCAGATAGCCAAGGGCATCGGTGAGGCGTTGGTATCCATCCCCGACATGATCAGGGAAGGACGCTATGAATTTGAGTTGCGCGAAGGGGAAAGAATCGGTTTTTGTTTTCCTACGCATGGGTGGCAAGTGCCAAGGATATGTAGGAACTTTATCCGCCAGCTGTCACTGAAGAATAAAACAAGTACGACATTCTGCTGGGGACTTACCACCTGTGGAGACAATACAGGTGAGACAATGACTATTCTGAATAAAGAATTACAAGCAATAGGACTACAGGCGGAAACGGTTTTCTCAGTGGTGATGCCTGAGAGTTACGTATGTCTGCCGTTTATGAAGACAGACCCCGAGGACAAAGAGGCGCTGAAACTCGATGTGGCGCGACACCAGCTGCCCCATATCATCCATATTATCAAGGAGCGCAGACGTGGTATCGAGGAACTCGACAAGGGCAGCACTCCCCGACTCTACTCGTATGTGATCGGTGAGTACTTCAACCGGAAGATGGTGACCGACAAGAAGTTTACAGTGGATGCGGACAAATGCATCGGATGCGGGAAGTGTCAGAAGGTCTGTCCGGTGGATAACATAAAAGGCACGCCACCCGTATGGTTGCACAACGGACAATGTACCTCGTGTCTGGCATGCTATCACTACTGTCCCGAGCATGCCATCAATTACGGGCGCATCACGAGAAAGCGCGACCAGTATTACTTCAATAAACATGCTGACCGGAGATAGCGATTCATTGGATTCTTGATTTTTGATAGTAAAGCGGTGAAAAACGATAATAATTTGTTAATTATTAAAGATGTATGCTTCATTCTAAATAAAATTTAGTACCTTTGCAGCCAAATTTGCGAAAAAATAAAAGAATAGAATGAGTAAACAGAAAAATACAGCATTTCAGATGATTGCTGATATAGAGGGAGTTTACAACGAGATGATGAACGGCGACACGCCGGAGGTCGTGCCTGTGCTCCCTGTCCGCAATCTGGTATTATTCCCCGGTGTCGTCTCACCGATCCTGATTGGCCGCGAGTCGAGCAAGGTGCTCATCCAGAAGGCCGAGAAGAAGCATTTTACCATCGGCGTGGTGACACAGCGCGACCCAGAAGTGGAGATGCCTATGGCATCCGACCTATATGAAACGGGCGTCTATGCCAAAGTGGTGAAGACGCTGACGCTGCCCAACGGCAATATTACCGCCATCGTTCAGGCACAGGGACGGTTGAAGGTAGAAAAACTGATCCACTTGTCGCCCTATTTGGAGTTTTTCGTGACACCGTTGGACGAAATCCAGCCCGAGAAGAACGACCGCGAGTTTAAGACCGCCTGCAGCGACTTGCGCGAACAGGTGGAGCGCTATATCGAAGTGAGCGACGATATCCCCGACGAGGCTCAGTTTGCCGTAAAGAATATCACCAACGATATCATGGCTCTGAACTTTATCTGTTCGAACATGCCCTTCTCCGTGAAGGAAAAGATGAAACTTTTGGAGAAGGAACTGGTGAAGGAACGACTTTTCAACCTGATGAAGATCATCAACCGCGAGATCAACCTGCAGAACCTGAAAGCCGACATCCGCAATAAGACCCGCGAGGACATCGACGAGCAGCAGCGCAACTACTTCCTGCAGCAGCAGATCAAGAACATGCAGGCCGAGATTGGCAATGGCGACTCGATGGAGAAGCAGGAGCTGCTGAACAAGGCTGCCCTGAAGAACTGGCCGAAGGAGATAGAGCGCACTTTCTACAAGGAGGCTGACAGATTAGACAACCTGAATCCGCAGAGCCCCGATTTCAATGTGCAGCTGAACTATTTGCAGACGTTGGTGAATCTGCCTTGGAACGAATATACGGAAGACGACCTCGACCTGAAGCGTGCCCAGAAGATCTTAGACAAGGATCACTATGGCATGGAAAAGGTGAAGGAGCGCATCTTAGAACACATGGCAGTGCTGGCCCTGCGCGGCGACCTGAAGAGTCCGATTATCTGTCTGTACGGTCCTCCGGGCGTTGGTAAGACCTCGTTGGGCAAGTCGATTGCCGAGGCCATGCGGCGTAAGTATGTGCGTATGTCGTTAGGCGGTCTGCACGACGAGGCAGAGATCCGCGGACACCGTCGCACCTATATCGGCGCTATGCCGGGTCGCATCATCAAGTCGATCCAAAAGGCCGGCTCCAGCAATCCCGTGTTTATCCTCGACGAGATCGACAAGGTGACGCAGATGACGCACAACGGCGACCCAGCATCCGCCCTGTTGGAAGTGCTCGACCCCGAGCAGAACAATGCCTTCCACGACAACTATTTAGATGTTGACTACGACCTATCGAAGGTGTTGTTCATCGCCACGGCCAACAACCTGAGTACCATTCCCCGTCCCCTACTCGACCGTATGGAAATCATTGAGGTGAGCGGCTATATCACTGAAGAGAAGATTGAGATAGCCAAGCGCCACCTGATTCCCCGCGAGTTGGACAATACGGGATTGAAGGGAGGAGGCAGGATACAGGAGTCTGGAGAAAAGAATATGAAGCCCAGCTTCAATAAGGCTGCCATCGAAATGATTATTGAAAGGTACACCCGTGAAAGTGGCGTGCGCCAGTTGGAGAAGCAGATCAACAAGGCCCTCCGCAAGATTGCCTTTAAGCGACAGGTGGAGGAAAATGCCGACTATCAGAAGATTACGCCAACGGAGATTGAGGACTTGTTGGGCAAACCGCCGTTCTACCGCGACATCTATCAAGGTAATGACTATGCCGGCGTGGTGACGGGTCTAGCCTGGACAAGCGTTGGCGGCGAGATATTGTTTATCGAGACCTCGCTGTCGAAGGGCAAGGGCAACAAGCTCACGCTGACGGGAAACTTAGGCGATGTGATGAAGGAGTCGGCCATCCTGGCCCTCGAATATGTGAAGGCCCATGCCGACACACTGAACATCGACTACCGCATTTTCGACAACTGGAACATCCATATCCACGTGCCTGAGGGAGCGACCCCGAAAGACGGTCCTTCGGCCGGTATTACTATCGCCACCTCGATTGCCTCTGCCCTCACCCAGCGCAAGGTTCGTAAGAACACAGCGATGACGGGCGAAATCACGCTGCGAGGCAAGGTGCTTCCCGTAGGCGGTATCAAGGAGAAAATCCTTGCTGCCAAGCGCGCTGGCATCACCGATATCGTGATGTGCAGAGAGAATGAGAAGGACATCCTCGAGATTCCTGATATGTACCTGAAGGGCGTTACCTTCCACTATGTGGAAAACGTTCAGGATGTGTGGAACTTCGTGCTCACAAAGGAAATCGTGGCACATCCGCTGGACTTCACGATCCCAGAAGAAAACGAAAAGAAAAAGAAAGAATAGAAACAACGAATTAAAACGAATTTCACGAATGGCACAAATTAAATCGAATTTCACAAATTATATAGAATTTAAATAATTCGTCAAATTCGTGTAATTAGTCTAAATTCGTTGTAGAAAAGAAAAAATGACGTTTGAAGTACAACATAGCGACCAGGCGAGTGACGCGAGAGCGGGCGTGATTACGACCGATCACGGCCAGATACAGACGCCGATATTCATGCCAGTGGGAACGGTGGGCAGCGTGAAGGCTGTTCATTTCTCCGAACTCCGCGAACAAGTGAAGGCGCAGATCATCTTAGGCAACACCTATCACCTCTACTTGCGTCCGGGACTGGATATTCTGCGCAAAGCAGGTGGCCTGCATAAGTTCAACACTTGGGATCGTCCGATCCTGACGGACTCAGGCGGTTTTCAGGTCTTTTCGCTGACCAGTATCCGCAAACTCACCGAAGAAGGTTGTGAGTTCCGTAGCCATATCGATGGTTCGAAGCATATCTTCACGCCGGAGAATGTGATGGATACGGAACGCGTGATTGGCGCCGATATTATGATGGCGCTCGACGAATGCCCTCCCGGACAGAGCGATTATCAGTATGCTGCTAAGAGTCTGAAACTTACGCAAGGATGGTTGGAGCGTTGCGTGAAGCGATTCAACGAGACCGAACCACTGTATGGCTACAACCAGACGCTCTTCCCTATCGTGCAAGGATGTACCTATAAAAATCTGCGTCAGGATGCTGCCAAGCACGTCTGCGATGTGCTGAGCCGGTTGAACGACGGCGGCGGTGCATCTATTGGCGGTCTGGCCGTGGGCGAGCCAACAGAAGTAATGTACGATATGATCGAGGTGGTGAACGAGATTCTGCCCAAAGACCGCCCGCGTTATCTGATGGGCGTCGGTACACCACAGAACATTCTCGAAGCCATCGAACGCGGCGTGGACATGTTCGACTGCGTAATGCCTACGCGCAACGGCCGAAATGCGATGCTCTTCACCTACGAGGGAACGATGAACATGCGCAACAAGAAATGGGAGGATGATTTCTCACCGATCGACCCCGACGGCTGCGAGATAGACCGCATTCATTCGAAAGCATATCTGCACCATCTGTTCAAAGCACAGGAGCTGCTGGCCATGCAGATTGCCAGCATTCATAACCTGGCCTTCTATCTGCGTTTGGTGACCGATGCCCGTCAGCATATCCTGAACGGCGACTTCGTGGCGTGGAAACGCTCAGTGATTAATCAATTAGGAAAAAGGCGATGAATTTTAATTATACAGAACGCGACTTCAGCAAGATCAGGCTTCACCGGAAGCGTTATCGCCGTCAAAGGGCGATCGGACGCGGCTGGAAGAAAGTCTGTCACTGGCTCCGTTGGTTGCGCTATCTGAAATACCTGAATCCTTTCCGTTATCTGAACAGGCTCGACCGCTATATCATTAGTAAGTTTATCGGTACTTATATCTACTCGATCGTGCTGATTATCAGTATTGCGATCGTGTTCGACGTGAACGAGAACTTAGCGAAATTCTCAACTTACGGTGCCCCGCTGAAGGCCATCGTGTTCGACTATTACGCCAATTTCGTGCCGTATTTCTCGAACCTGTTCTCACCGCTGTTCGTGTTTATTGCCGTCATCTTCTTTACATCGAAGTTAGCAGGCAATTCCGAGATTATTGCGATGCTGGCGGCGGGCGTAAGCTTCAAGCGGTTGTTGCGACCCTATATGATTTCAGCCGCACTGATTGCCGTAGTGAACCTGGCCCTTGGTGCATACGTCATTCCAAAGGGCACAGTGGTCCGTCAGGATTTCGAGGCGAAATACAAGAACTCGAAGCGAACCCTCTCAGCTACAAACGTTCAGTTGATGGTAGGTCCAGGCATTATTGCCTATATGCAACAGTACGACGACCGTTCGAAAACGGCCTTCGGATTCTCATTGGATAAGTTCGAGAACAAGAAATTAGTGAGTCACATGACGGCCTCGACGCTGCGTTATGACTCGATCAGCGATACCCGTTATCACTGGAAGGCGCAGAACTGGAAAATCCGAACACTGAAGGGTCTGAAGGAGGAAATCACCTCGGGCGCCACACTCGACACATTGATTATGATGGAGCCGATGGATCTCGTGTTCTCGAAAGGTCAGCAGGAAACACTCACCTCGCCCGAACTCAGACATTATATCTCGAAACAGATAGACAGAGGTTCGGGCAATGTGGTGCAATACGAAGTGGAATACCACAAACGTATTGCCACCTCGTTTGCCTCGTTCATCCTGACAATCATCGGCGTGAGTCTTTCCAGCAGGAAGCGCAAGGGCGGTATGGGCCTCTATCTCGGTATCGGACTGGCCCTCTCGTTCTCGTATATCCTGTTGCAGACCATCAGTTCTACCTTCGCTATCAATGCGGACACCCCGCCGATGTTGGCAGCGTGGATTCCGAATCTGTTATATGTCTTTATTGCGTACTTCTGTTATCGACAAGCCCCCAATTAAATGAGATTTGAAGAGACATACTTAGACGACAATATTCTCGATGCGCTGTATGACATGCACTTCGACGAAATGACTCCGATACAGGAACGCTGTATCCCGGAAATCCTCGACGGCTACGACCTGTTAGGCGTGGCGCAGACAGGAACGGGAAAGACGGCGGCTTATCTGCTGCCAATCCTGTCGATGCTTGATGAGGGCGACTATCCCAAGGATGCTATCAACTGCGTGGTAATGTCGCCGACACGTGAGCTGGCTCAGCAGATTGACCAGGCCATGCAGGGATTCGGCTATTATCTCGACGGTGTATCGTCGGTGGCCGTGTATGGCGGCAACGATGGCGGACGCTATGAACAAGAGCTGCGCGGCATGCGTCTCGGTGCGGATATGCTGATTGCCACACCTGGCCGATTGCTCAGTCATTTGAAAGTGGGTAACTTAGACCTCTCCCGTTGTTCGTTCTTCGTGTTAGACGAGGCAGACCGAATGCTCGACATGGGCTTTATCGACGATATCATGAAACTGGTACAGCAGCTGCCCAAGAACTGTCAGCGCATCATGTTCTCAGCCACGATGCCTCCGAAGATTCGCGAGCTGGCTGTGGCCATGCTTCACGATCCGGTAGAAGTAAAGATTGCCGTTTCGAAGCCTGCAGAGAAAATTCAGCAGAGTGCATACGTGTGCTATGAGCCACAGAAACTGAAGATCATCAACGAGATATTCAAGGCTGGCGATCTGCAACGGGTGATCATCTTCTCGGGAAAGAAAGATAAGGTGAAGGATATCGCCCGAAGCCTGAAATCGATGCACATCAACTGCGGACAGATGCACAGCGACCTCTCGCAACAAGAACGCGACGAGGTGATGTATCGTTTCAAGGCCGGACAAGTGGACGTACTTGTGGCCACCGATATCGTGGCCCGTGGCATCGACATCGACGATATCCGGACAGTGATTAACTATGACGTGCCCCACGACGCTGAAGACTATGTGCACCGCATTGGTCGTACGGCTCGTGCCGACCGCGATGGCGCGGCTATCACATTTATCAGCGATGTGGACATCTATAGGTTCCAGCAGATAGAGCATTTCCTCGGGAAGGAAGTGGAGAAACGCCCGCTACCAGAAGGAATCGGCGAGGCTCCGGAATATACCAAGCGTGAGAAGAAACGCAGTAACACGCGAAGACACGGACGTTGGAACAGTAAAGGCAATGGCAGTAAGAACCAGCGCAAACCAAATAATAAACGAAAGAATAACAAACATCATAAACAAAATGGCGGAGAAGGCCCCGTTTGTAATGTGGCACCGTCGAAATTAAAAACATAGGAATATGAAAGTATTAAAGTTTGGCGGAACGTCCGTAGGTTCCGTAAAGAGCATTTTAAGCTTGAAGAAAATTGTGGAGACAGAGGCTCGGACGCAACCTGTCGTAGTTGTAGTTAGCGCGCTGAACGGCATCACCGATAAGTTGATTGCCGCGTCGCAGATGGCTAAGAACGGTGACGAGCATTATCGTGAGGAATTCGACGCGATGGTAACCCGTCATCATCAGATGATTGACACGATCATCACCGACGACAAAAAGCGCGTTGACCTGTTCAACAACGTAGACCAGCTCTTCGATCAGTTGAAGAGTATCTATTATGGTGTGTATCTGATTCACGATCTGTCGAAGAAAACCGAAGACACGATTGTCAGTTATGGTGAGCGCCTGAGTTCGCACATCGTGGCTGCGATGTTCAAGAACGGTATTCGCATGAATGCCCGCGACTTTATCCGCACGGAGAAAAAACAGGGCAAACACGTCATCGATGCTGACCTGACCACTGAGCTCGTGAAGGAGGCCTTCAAAGACATGAACGAAAAGGCCGTGTATGTGGTGCCTGGCTTTATTGCCCGCGACCGTGACAGTCACGAGACCACGAACCTGGGTCGTGGCGGTTCTGACTACACCGCTTCGATCATCGCTGCGGTGCTGAATGCGGAAGCGCTGGAGATTTGGACCGATGTGGACGGCTTCATGACAGCCGACCCCAAAGTAATCAAGAGTGCCTATACCATTAATGAACTCTCGTACGTAGAAGCGATGGAGCTTTGTAACTTCGGTGCGAAGGTGATCTACCCGCCGACCATCTATCCTGTCTGCGTCAAGAATATACCTATCAAAGTAAAGAACACCTTCAACCCCGAGCATCCGGGTACCCTCATTAAAGATACGATCGAGGACGACAACAAGCCCATCAAGGGTATCTCAAGCATCAAGGGTACGTCGCTGATTACGGTGACAGGTCTTTCGATGGTGGGTGTGATTGGTGTGAACCGTCGTATCTTCACCACTTTGGCAAATAAGGGTATTTCAGTGTTCATGGTGTCGCAGGCTTCGTCAGAGAACTCTACTTCTATTGGTGTGCGTGACGAGGATGCCGAGGCTGCTGCAGAGGTGCTGAATGCTGAGTTCGCCAAGGAGATTGAGACAGGCGCCATGTTCCCCATGCAGGTAGAGAGTGGTTTGGCTACGATTGCCATCGTGGGTGAGAACATGAAGCAGACACCGGGTATCGCAGGTAAGCTGTTCGGAACATTGGGCCGCTCAGGTATCTCTGTGATTGCTTGTGCCCAGGGTGCCTCTGAGACAAATATCTCGTTCGTGGTGGACGGCAGATTCCTGCGTAAGTCGCTGAACGTACTGCATGATTCGTTCTTCCTCTCGGAATACAAGGTGCTGAATCTCTTTATCTGTGGTATCGGAAGCGTAGGCGGCATGTTGCTCGAACAGATCCGCACGCAGCAACAGTATCTGATGCAAACAAAGCGTCTGAAGCTGAATGTGGTGGGCATCTCGGATGTTGACAACTTCGTGCTTGACCGCGATGGCATCGACCTCGATAATTATGAGAAGATTCTGCGCGCGGGCTTCCCTGCAAATACGGAGCACATGCGTGATGAGATTGTGAAGATGAATATCTTTAACTCAGTCTTCGTGGACTGTACAGCCAGCCGTCAGATTGCCATGCTCTATCAGACATTCCTGGAGCACAATATCTCTGTGGTGGCTGCGAATAAGATTGCCGCATCGAGCGATTATGACAGCTATATCAAACTGCGTCAGACAGCTCGTGACCGCGGTGTCTGGTTCCGCTATGAGACGAACGTAGGTGCAGGTCTGCCAATTATTGGTACCATCAACGACCTCTGCAACTCAGGTGATAAGATCCTGAAGATCGAGGCAATCCTCTCTGGAACCCTCAACTTCATCTTCAACGAGATTGCGGCTGACGTGCCCTTCTCAGAGACTGTACGTAGAGCGAAGGAGCAGCGTTACTCTGAGCCTGATCCACGTATCGACCTCAGTGGTACAGATGTGATTCGTAAGCTGGTGATCCTGACCCGTGAGGCAGGTTATAAGGTGGAACAAGATGATGTCGAGAAGCATCTCTTTGTGCCCGACAGTTATTTCGAGGGTTCAATTGAGGATTTCTGGGCAAAGTTGCCGGAGTTGGATGCCGACTTCGAGGCCCGTCGTAAGGTACTCGAGGCTGAGAACAAGCGTTGGCGCTTCGTTGCTACGATGGAAGCCGACGAGCAGAACCCGTCATCCTTCAAGACTAGCGTTGCTTTGAAGGAAGTGCCATACGGACATCCGTTCTACGGCTTGGAAGGTTCGAACAATATCGTGCTCCTGACCACCGAGCGTTATAAGGAGTATCCTATGCTGATTCAGGGTTACGGTGCCGGTGCTGCAGTAACAGCAGCAGGTGTGTTTGCAAATATTATGTCTATCGCCAATATTTAAAGCATCGGACTTAACGGACTATCACGGACTCATCAAAGAAGTCCGAGTCAGTCCGTAATGTCCGCTGCAAATGAATTAAATTATGAAGCATATTATAATATTAGGCGACGGTATGGCCGATCTCCCAGTGAAGCGACTGGGAGACAAGACCCTTTTGCAATGCGCCAATAAACCGATGATGGACCGTCTGGCCCGCGAAGGCCGCTGCGGTCGTCTGATTACAGTACCTGAAGGTTTCCCTCCTGGCTCTGAGGTTGCCAATACCGCCATTCTCGGCTACGATCTTAACCGTGTGTATGAGGGACGTGGACCTTTGGAAGCTGCTTCAATAGGTTACGAGATGGCTGACGACGACCTGGCTCTACGCTGTAACATCATTACGTTGGAGAACGGTGTGATCATTACACATAACGGCGGAAATTTAGAAACCGAAGATGCGGATGTGCTGATAAAATACCTGAACGAACAACTGGCCGCGCCCATTAACGAACGCTATGGCTTCGAGCGCGTGAAGTTCATCACGGGTATTCAGTATCGTCACTTGTTAGTAATCAAGGGTGGTAACAAACATATTGTCTGTGCGCCTCCCCACGATCATCCGAATCAAGAGTGGTATCCGTTGTTAGTAAAGCCAGAATCAAGGAATGCCGTCCATCATGCAGGCTCCATCCGTCTCTCGCCAGAGGAAACGGCGGATCTGCTGAATGACCTCATCCTGAAATCGCAGGAGCTGCTTGCCAAGCATCCTTTTAATATCGAACGTGCTAAGCGTGGCGAGCGTCAGGCGAATAGTATTTGGCCTTGGAGCGGCGGTTATCGTCCCTCGATGGAAACACTCATGCAGCGTTTTAAGCAGGTCAAGTCGGGATCGGTGATCTCGGCTGTTGACCTGATACGAGGTATCGGTCACTATGCAGGTCTGAAAATTATCCGTGTGAAAGGTGCTACTGGTTTGGCTGACACAAACTATGAAGGTAAGGCTGAGGCTGCCATCAGAGCCCTCGAACGCGATGACTTTGTGTTTGTACATGTTGAGGCGAGCGATGAGGCTGGTCACGACGGCGATCTCGATCTGAAGATGAAGACTATCGAGTATCTCGACCAGCGACTGATTGCTCCTATCTATAACGAGGTAGCGAAGTGGAAGGAACCAGTTTGCATCGCTGTGCTGCCCGATCATCTCACACCCGTAGAGATGCGTATCCATGTAGGACAGCCTGTGCCCTTCCTGATCTGGTATCGTGGCATCAAACCTGACGAGGTGCAGCAATATGATGAAGTTTCGTGTGTCGCCGGTTCCTATGGTCTTTTGCGTCACGGACAGTTCATGGACACTCTGATGTCAATCTAACCCATTTTACCCATCAAACCCATTACAATATGAAATACTATAGTACGAATGGAAAAGCCCCTATCGCTGACCTGCGAAAGGCTGTCGTAAAGGGCCTGGCAGAAGACCGCGGTCTTTATATGCCCGAAGAAATCAAGATACTGCCGAAGGTGTTCTTCGAGAACATCAGCGAGATGACCTTCCAGCAGATTGCCTATAATGTAGCGAGTGCGTTCTTTGGCGAGGATGTCGACCTGGATGCTCTGCAGGATATTGTTTATGACACGCTGTCATTCGATTGTCCTGTGGTCAAGGTCAAAGACAATATCTATGCCCTTGAACTCTTTCATGGCCCTACTCTCGCCTTTAAGGATGTGGGTGCCCGCTTCATGGCGCGATTGCTGAGATATTTCTTAGGAGAGCCTAGAGACTCTAGACAATCTAGGCAAACTAGTGAGGTGAATGTGCTCGTGGCAACCTCCGGCGATACAGGATCGGCTGTTGCTAACGGCTTCCTCGGCGTGGAAGGTATTCATGTGTATGTGCTCTATCCCAAGGGGAAAGTGAGTCCGATACAGGAATGCCAGTTTACGACCCTCGGTAAGAATATTACCGCCATCGAAGTGGATGGTGTCTTCGATGACTGTCAGGCATTGGTGAAATCAGCCTTTATGGACGAGGAGCTGAATAAGCACATGAAGCTCACTTCTGCCAACAGCATCAACGTGGCTCGATTCCTGCCACAGGCTTTCTATTACTTCAATGCCTACGCAAGAGTGAAATCTCTTACTTCTCACCTCTCACCTCTTACCTCTAATCTCGTCATGTGTGTGCCTTCAGGCAATTTCGGCAACATCTGTTCTGCGCTCTTCGGTCATGCCATGGGACTGCCCGTCAAGCGTTTCATCGCTGCCAATAATGCGAACGATATTGTCTATAAGTATCTGCAGTCAGGCAAGTATGAGCCAAAGGCCAGCGTTCAGACATTGGCCAATGCAATGGACGTGGGAGATCCCTCGAACTTCGCCCGTATCATCAATCTTTATTCACAGAACGGCAAGCTAACGGATGAGGCTACACATCATCGCATTACCAACCTGATTAGCGGCGCTACCTATAACGATGAGCAGATCAAGGCAACCATGCGCCAATGCTATGAGGAAACGGGTTATATCCTCGATCCTCATGGAGCCACAGGTTATCAGGCGCTTGTCGACGGTTTGCAGCCTGGCGAGATCGGTGTATTCTGTGAGACTGCCCATCCTGCGAAGTTCAAGGAGAAAGTTGATGATATCCTCGGCATCGATGTCGAGATTCCCGATCGTCTTGCTGCTTTCATGAAGGGCGAGAAACAGAGTGTGCCGATGACCAAGAACTTCGACGATTTTAAACGTTTCCTCATGTCATGAAACAGCTGAAGCTTGAATAAAATAAGAATCCCCCGCAAATGCGAGGGATTTCTTGTATGGGTAAGTTGGAAGGTTACAAGGCAAAAGGGGATAAATAATCAGTATTCCGAGACTTCTTTTACTGGTTCGTTAGACGCAGGATGCGAATCTAAGAGTTTACGAAACTCATGAGGCGTCATTCCGATAGCATCCTGAAACTTACGGTTAAACGATCGGATGGCCGAGAATCCAGCTTCCTGCGCACAGGCAGCCACATTCCACTCGCGCTTGGACATCAAGTAATACATCGATCGCAGGATTCGCAGATAATCGAGATAGTCTTCCACTGACTTATACAATGGTGAATTGTGAAACAGGTCCAGAATACGTGATTGCGAGGTTCCAATCATTTCAGCCAGTTCCTTTACACCGAAGTCGGGATTCTCATAGGCCCTTTCTGTTTCCAGTCGCGACTCGATAACTCCCATCAGTTCGTCATCATTGCGCAGATCAGCGTGACGCAGGAAATCTGAATGGCGCGCCAGGAGTTCTTTATATATATGTATCCGCCTGCGCACGTCATAATAGGCATCCATCTTCTGACTGAGTTGCATATTGTGGATGATCAGTTCGTTGTTGGTCTTCTCGAGATCGGCTACATGTTTCCGCAGCTCATCATTTTCCTCTTTGTACTCTTGAATGTTCATAGGAATTCGTATTTATATTGTTATGTAACTATTTTCAGTATTCATCGAGAATCTTTTGCAGGCGTTTGCGACGCTCCTCCTTCGAGTTCTTGCGGAGGGCAGCAAGCCATTTCTTGGGAATAAGCAGTTTCAGGATCTCCAACACCTGTATGCCGCTATTTGGATTTGCTGCAGCTAATTGGGCGTCGATGGCTTTCATCTTCAACTTTTCCTTCAGGTCGGAGGGCAGTTCATTGAGAGGCCCGTTTCCAAATACCACGACCTCTTTAATATTCAGTAACTTCGAGATCAAATACACTGTATCACGACGCAACTCCGTAACATTAATGATGCGACTCTCGTAATTGACATGAGTGAACGACAGCGATTGACAACTGTCGGATACCAGCACATGACCCAAGGAATCGGTGACGTTGGTGCCCTCGCGACTCACGACATTAGCACCAACCACGGGAACTAATGTCTCCACATCGACCACCACGAGGTTTCGCTGGGCAAAGCTATTGATTGATACTGCTACCAACAAGAGCAACAAAAGAGTCCGCCATCTGTTCATGTATGCAAATTTAAGGAATTAATAAACGCGTGGACCGAAGATAGCAGTCCCGATACGGACCATTGTAGAGCGCGTTTCACAGGCAATCTTGTAGTCGTCACTCATGCCCCAGGAACGCTCACAGAAAGCATCGTCGTCGGCGAAATAGCGTGCTTTCACCTCGTCGAAGAAATCGGCAGCTGTCTTCATCTCACGGCGTATCTGCTTCTGATCGTCAACAAACGATGCCATCATCATCAGACCGCAAATCTGCACATGTTTCATCTCCCGCCATTCACCCCCTTCAAGCAGTTCCCGACAGGCATCGAGCGTCAGACCATATTTGGTGGATTCCTCTGCAATATGCAGTTCAAGTAAAACTTTAATCACACGATTGCATCTCTCAGCTTGTCTGTTGATTTCGCGCAGGAGTTTGAGGGAGTCTACTGCCTCGATCATCGTCACGTAAGGAGCAATATATTTCACCTTGTTGGTCTGCAGATGCCCGATAAAATGCCACTCAATATCTTTGGGCAAATGCTCGTGCTTCTGACGAAGCTCCTGTTCGTGACTTTCACCGAATATGCGCTGACCTTCAGCGTAAGCGGCCTCGATATATTCGTTAGGGTGATACTTGCTAATTGCCACAAGGCGGACACCCTGTGGCAACTGGCTCAATATTTCTGTGAGATGATTTTTTACGTCGTACATAGCGTTATTGGTGCTCGTAGACATCCATAATGAGTGTTTCGGCAACGGTAGCGATGACATAATCAATCATTGTACCGCCCATTACCTCATCGATATTCTTCACGGCTCCGTTGAATGAGCCAGCTTGTACCAAGTAGTTGATAGCTGTGGTTTTCTCCTTGGCCGTCTTTTCGTCGATGGTAATAAACTTTAGCTTGGCCTTATACCATTTGTCGGCGCTATCGCTGTCGGCAAAGAAGATTTCCTTATAACTCGCTTTCTTGATATCGATTACATCAAACTGTCCGCTGATATAATGCGACATTTCTTCGATAATGCGTTCCTCGGCTTCAGAGAAGCTCATTGCATCTACAACATAGTTTTCTGAAACTTTTTTCTGCAAGCCGTCTTCCATGATTTTCTCATAACGGATCTTGCACTCAAACCAATCTGCTGTTCTTGATCTCATATTTGTTATTTTATTCTTTATTCATTTCTGCTTTTTTCTTCTCAGTGATCTGCTCGATGATCTCCGAAGCTATGCGCTGGCTTTTCTCAGAAGGGAGTGATGAATGCTCGCTCAGCTCAATCTGTTTCTCAACAAGCTCGCCCATTGCCTTGCTGCTGGCTTCCTCGAACGACTTCTGGCCACCTGACATACTCTGCTTGTTGTAGACGCCAGAAAGAATTCGCTCAGCCTCCTTCGAAAACTGCTTACGGAAAATGGCCTCGCCCTTGGCCTGAAACTCGCGAAGCTTCTTTTCGTCGATCTTGTCAGAATCCTTCATCTGATAATCCTTGATAGCCTTGGCAATGGTAGCCGAATCGGCTGCCGCCCCTAACTCCGTAGAAGGATCGAAGCCTTCGTCGAGCAGTTCCTCGCTGATGGGTTCTTCCACACGCTTAACAAATTCAACGGCTTCAGTATCAGGGGTAAGAGTGAAGAATAGTCCTGCCAAGATCAGGGCAATGGCGATGGCGCTGAGACTCATCACAGCCGATTTGACAGTGGCCTTGCGCTGTGAAAGGGCCTTGCGGAAATCAGCGACTGTGGCATAGCGTGCCTCAGGATTCTCGGAAGTAGCCTTTTTGATGATAGACTTCAGGTAGAAGGGCAGTCCCGATGAGGCATTCAGATATTCAATAAACTTACCTAATCCGTAAACATCACTGCGGTCGGTGGGTGTCTCACCACGCAGCACCTCGGGAGCGATATACTCCTCGATACCATCGTAAAGCGTATCCTCAGCCCCTAAGCGATGGAAGGAAGAACAGTGTAGAATCAAACGGACATCATAATCGTTACGACGAACAAATACATTCGACGGTGCAAAGCACACTTGATGGACACCCTTCTCATTAAGAGTAGTGGTGAGTTGCAGCAGGTCCTTAATGGTATTTTCCAGAAATCCCTTCTGTGCTACAACTGAGGGTACTTCATTGAGCAGTTGCCCTATCGTAAGATAGTTGCCTGGCTCTACGGCAATGGCATAGATACCGTTGGAACCGTCTTCTGCATTTGGCGTAAAGTGCAGCTGGTGTCGGTCACTGATCTGTGCTGCCACCTCACAGTCTTTCTTCAGACACTCTGCAAAAAGAATATTGTCAGAGAGTTCATCGAGGAACTCCACAAAGTTGCTGTACTTGCCGTCAATCTGGCGCTTGTGGAAATAGCCGTATGGCATTTTTACCTTATTTGACTTCCGTACGTCACGGGTTTCTACAAGTTCTTCGTAATTCATATCTACATGAGTTTTGTCGTGCAAAAGTACAAAATAAAATTGAAATAATTTCTTTTTTCACTTTTTTTTCGTACCTTTGCACGCAAAATTGAAAAATGGTAAATCGTCAAATTATAATTTAACAAGATGCCAG
>JAEEGF011982896.1_pt1 | contig 22456 bp, 8 predicted proteins | sample 9134171 | NCBI WGS metagenome assembly JAEEGF01 (sample SAMN16246542, study PRJNA631951) | gut metagenome | biome: gut microbiome; feature: rumen; material: AP-attached | host: Bos | place: Iran: Karaj | collected 2018-10 | reverse complement strand
TTTTTGCGGGCAAGGTAATTCCTTGCTGCGCTTATGAGGTCCATACGTCCCGCTGCTGCGCCCTCAGTAGCCATACCGGCCCTCTTGTGGCACACCAAAAGATCGTCGTCCTCGTAGATTATTCTGATATCAGCAGACATCTCACACCTTGAATCTGTATCCTACACCCCAGATTGTCTCAATATACTGAGGATTGGATGTGTCGTATTCGATCTTCTCACGGATTTTCTTGATATGAACGGTAACTGTAGCAATATCGCCGATGGAGTCCATGTTCCAGATCTTCCTGAAAAGTTCTTCCTTGGTGAATACGTGATTGGGGTTCTCCGCAAGGAAAGTGAGAAGATCGAACTCCTTGGTGGTGAAGCTCTTCTCCTGATCGTCAACATAGACTCTTCTTGCAGTCTTGTCTATCTTGAGTCCTCTGATCTCAACATAATCGTTGTTCTCGTGACCTGATCCAACAAGCCTTGAGTACCTTGCCATGTGCGCCTTGACACGGGCAACAAGCTCTGACGGGCTGAAAGGCTTGGTGATATAGTCATCTGCTCCAAGTCCCAGACCTCTGATCTTATCGATATCATCCTTCTTGGCTGATACCATAAGAATCGGCACGTCTTTCTTCTCTCTGATGTGCTTGCAGACTTCAAAGCCATCCATTCCCGGAAGCATCAGATCCAGGATAATGAGGTCAAACTCCTCAGACAGAGCTGTCTGAAGGCCCGCATCACCCGTATTCTCAATCTTGACTTCAAAGTCACTGAGTTCAAGGTAATCCTTCTCCAGGTCAGCGATCGCCTCTTCATCCTCAACAATTAATATTCTGCTCATACACCCTCTCTGCCTTTCTTTAAGTTTCGTGTTCTACCGTTACTGTATCTGTGGCGTCCGCATATTCAATGTACTTCCTCAGCACAAAGTGCATGCAGGTGCCCTCTCCTTCATGGCTGGTAGCCCAGATGTAACCGCCATGATCTTCTATTATCTTCTTGACTATGGACAGACCTATGCCGCTTCCGCCCTGCTTGGAATTCCTTGAGGAATCGGTCCTGTAGAACCTGTCGAAGATATTGGGAATGTCCTTCTGGGCGATTCCCTTGCCGTTGTCCTCCAGCTCCACTCTGACGGAGTCGATCTCGTCCAGGATTCTTATGTCGATTTGTCCTGTTCCATCGTCCCTGCCAAGATACTTGACGCTGTTACTGACAACGTTGTTCACTACTCTCTTGATCTGCTCCGGATCCGCAACTATCATGGTGTCCGGCGCCGTGAGGTTGGAGTAGTTGAGCTTGATGGACTTGCTCTCAAGGTCAGCTCCAATCTCCTCTATACAGTCTCCGAAATAATCTGCCACATTGAGCCTGGCAAAATTGTAGGGGATCCTGTTGTTATCTATGCTTGAGTACAGCGTCAGCTCATTGATCAGGTTGTTCATGTCATTGGCCTTGCTGTAGATGATCTTGATGTACTTCATCTGCTTCTCGGGATTGTCTGCAACGCCTTCTAAAAGGCCTTGGGAGTATCCCTTGATGGCAGTTATGGGGGTCTTGAGATCGTGGGAGATATTGCTTATCAGCTCCTTGTTCTGCTTCTCCCTCTCAATCTTCTCCTCGGCGGATTCCTTGAGTCGAAGTCTCATGTCCTCATAGTTGCGGTACATGGCTCCGATCTCACCCTTCTCCTTGACGTCCGTTGGAAGGATGTAATCAAAGTTTCCGTCCTTAATATGCTGCATCGCCACATTCAACTCATCTATCGGTTTAAAGAAGCTACTGCCTATCCACATGGTCAGAAGAATACTGGTGAGCGTAAGGATCAGCAGTATGGCAACAGACATATATAAGATAAGCGATGTAGTCAGTGCTGTTCGTATGCCCGAAACAAAATACAGGCTTCCCTTTGAGGAGTCGGAAAAGACGAAGTCAATCTGCCTTACAAGATTCCTCGATGGGGTGTAATATATTCCGTCTATATCGTTGCCGTAATCAGGGAGCTCCGATATGACAGCCTTGGCTCTGTCCCTGTTGGCAACGTAGTAAATCTCTTTGTCCTTCTTGACAATGATGAAACAATACTTGGGAGCTACCCGCTGGTCCAGCTCCTCCAGATAACCCTTGTCTTCCAGAATAAACGGGTTCGCGAGAATATTGTCTGTAATCTCCACTACAAGAGAGTCCGTCAGTTTGGCAAATGTTCCTCCCGGATCCGATACCATTCCATAATCAACTCCGGAGAACTTCTGCACCTGCTGTTTGTAGACCAGATACCTGCCCAGAGCAAGATATGTACCTAAGGAAAGGATAAGCGGGATGACCACGATAGCCAGTGACGTGATCAAAAGCTTTGTACGAAATCGCATATATTTTCCTATACCTTATTTTAGTATAACATATTTTATAAACTTAAGAAATTTTTTATAGTTTCAAGCACCTGATAATCGACACTTACAATAATTATATACCATATATCGTCATTTGTGACACTTTTAGTAAAGAAGCCCGGGCAAACGCAGTACAACATTACCTTCGGGACAAAGGCATACTTAGCTCAAAAAACAAACGCCGTGCGAAAATCGCACGGCGCATGTTTTTCTTAACTTAGTTTATTTAACACTGTGTGCCACAATCTTAAAGGTTACTGATTTAGTACCTCCGTATGGCGCTTTTCCTCGAATCAATACTGTTGCAGTTCCAAGGAATCTGTTCTTAGATACGGATACGATCTCAAAGTCGTTACTATCCAGATAAACCGGATTGCTTCCTTTGACCTTATACGATACCTGGATATCTTCGGTCTTGACAGGAATGATCTCATCGCCGTTGTGGAAGGAATATGTAACTCCCTTCTTTATTGCCACAGTCATCTTGCTGATATCCATTCCGGTTCCGATAAATCTGTAATAGCCCTCAAGAACAGTGCTCTGATCAGCACCTGAAGCATAATAAGTGCTGTTTTTCGTGCGAACAGCTTTATCCGCAGACTTGATGGATACTTTTACAGTTACTCTGATAAGCGTACCTGTAGAAATCTTATCTGAAGCGCTCAGTACATCTCCTGCATATTTCTTTGTTCCGTCTGTAAGAGTAGTATCCTCTGCATAGTAATATGCGTAATCTGTCTTGCTGATAGCATCAACATCCTTGTTCTTGCCTGCAGTAACTGCCTTGCCGCCATCTACAAGCTTAGGTGTTACCAGGAAGTATCCGCTCTTGCCCTTAGGATTCTCTGTCACATCCGAAACAGAAAGTGTAACTGCTTCCGTTACATCTGCCTGATAAATGTTGAAGTATGCGGTAGCATTGCTTCCTGTGAAGTTGCCTTTGCCCTTGACCATAACTACAGGCCTTGCGCCTGCCTTAAGTGCATTGTAATCAGGCACAACCTTGGTATTGTTCTTGTAGGTAAGCGTGTAGTCAACGCCTTCCTTCAGGGTCTTATTGCCAAACTTAACTGTTACCGCAGGCTTAGCCCCTGCTTTTGTAAACGAAGCTGACTGAGTAGTTACAGTTATCTTGGCTTCACTTGCCTTCTTAACGTCGTTGAGGTTATAGGCCTTTACTGTAATGGTCTTCTTGGTGCTTCCGCTAAGTCCGTTTATTCCGGTAAATACCAGATCAAACTTACCAACAGCACCGGAATTGGTCATTGTTACAGTATAGTCGGTATCCTTAACAAGCTTGGTGGTTCCGATATAAAGAACCGGTTCCTTATCTGCTTTCCACTCAGGGTTCAGATTCTTGTCGCCATCATTGTAGAGATCCTTAAGCGTGATGGCTGCTCCTGTAAACTCAACAGCTGTATTAAGCCCTGCGATCTTCACAGATTTCCATTTCTTGTCAGGTGCCTCGGTTATAGTGTATGTTCCGGTCTTTGTTCCGATGCACTTCTCACTGATTCCTGTAATAACAAATCCATGTGTACCTGCAGACTTGTTGTCTGTATCCGTAAGCTCAACCGAATAGTCAACTCCATATGTCAGTGCATCAGTCTTTGCACTCTTCACATAGACATATCCGAAAGGCACATTTTCACCTGAATTGTCGAACAATTCAGCCTTTGTATAAGCTTTGTCCTCGCGGTAAGGAACAGTTATGGCCTTGTTTGCTAAATCACCGGTCTTGAGCTTGGATGCCAGAACTATAGATTTGTCTTTTCCGTCAATAACAACTACCTTTACTTCAGCGTCCATAGTTGTAGCAGCATCAAAATTGCTTCCTGCAACACCACTGACTTTTATGGTGTATGTCTGATCCGGTGTTGTCAAAAGAACTGTCGACGGATCTACAGGATCCTTTGTAGTATCTGTTCCTTCATAGTACTTAAGTGCATAGTCCTTATTAGCCTTGAGTTTCTTGCCGCCATAAGAAACTACAGGAATTGTCTTGCTGAGGCTGACCTTAGGACCTGCAGCAACAGTAACTATTGCCTCTGAAGTTATCTGTGCATTATTGATGTTTTCAGGCTCGATGGTAAATCTGAATACCGCCGTATTCGAATAGTTACTCTTGCCCTTTATTGTGAAGGAAGGCGCAATACTCTTTGTACCCTTCATGGCATCAAGACCTGCCGCATTTATATTGTTTGCAAAAGTAACAGTATAATCCCTGTTCTCCCAAAGTCTTGATGTGCCACAGAATACTTCAATCTCATTATTAAATGTTATTTTGTTTCCTGTGTATGGCTTTGTAAGTGTTGTAGCGCCGTTTCCGACTTCCTTATAAACCATGCCGCCAATTGCATACCATACTCCGTCAGGAATATTCTCAGGCTTTTCAAATGCTGCCTTATAGGCCTCCGCATCACCCCAGTCCTGAATAGTGTAATCAAATCTGTATACGGGACTGGTGCTTCTGCCTTCCTTAACTGCAATTGCCTGCACTGAAGTATCCTTGCTTATCACAATCGCATTTGTGAAAAGAGCTGATGCAGCGCCGTTCTTTTCAGGCTTGCTTCCGTCAGTTGTATACCAGATATCAGAGTCTTCGGTATCTGAATACAGAAGTACTTTGGTACCTTTATCAACAGCAGTTGCATTTGTGCGCTCAGCGTCCACATACAGTGTTCCGATGCTTGCTCTGACAGGACCTGCTGCCTGCTGAGGATTCAGCGTAAGAGTTGCCTCATCTTTGTAAGTCATCTCTCCGGCAGTAACCCTTGCTGTGATCAGTGCTTCACCCGGAATATCAAGGTTCAGATCCTTGGTAACCGTGATTGTCCATTCCTGCTCCGACTTTCCGTCATTGCTTACGGCTGCGCCCTTCTTCTCAGCAACAACTCCGTCATAAGCCTCTCCGGCAGTACCTGTTACTGTGAATGCCAAACTGCTTCCCAGCACTGTCACATAGGTTGTCTTAACAGTTGTTGAAGCGCCCTTGATAGCTGAAATGACTACGCTCTCTTTGTCAAGTGCAACCGGTGTGATTACATTGACTGTACATGTCTTTTTGATCTTTCCAAGTGTCGCTGTTATTGTTGCAGTACCTTCAGAAACACCTGTAATAACCGCTGATGCGCCATTTCCGCTCTTTGCTACGGTAGCAACTTCAGTCTTGTCAGACTCCCATACAATAGAGCTCGCCATAGCATCGGCATTTCCCTCAGGAGTGATATATGCGTTGATTGTCTTGCCTGCGCCGCTGTAAAGAGTAATTGCCGTGTTATCCAGTGACATATCAGCATCAACTACTGTGTCGGATACCGTTATCTTTACTGTCTCTGACTTAATGCCATTAACCTCTGCATAGACGGTACAATAGCCTTCTGCCAATCCGGTCACGTTTCCGAAGTTGTCAACAGATGCACAGTATGTGTACTGTCCGTCATTGGACTTGTAATAGAAACTATCGATAAACCAGTGGACATCTCCGGTAACAGTTGCGCCTGCTGCAGGTGTAACTGTTGCCTCTAGTTTTACTGAACTGCCGATGTTAATCCTATGCTCTTTAGCGCCTTGTATCTCTACCTTCGCGGGCTTCTCATATTCAATCCACTTAGCATAGAGAATTGTGTTCTCAGTAGGCTTAAACAATTCGGCATCGTTGTCATAGGAATAAATCTTAGCTTCATCAGTGCATGCCTTGTCGGTAAACCATCCGCCAAACAGCAGGTCTCCGTCTCTTCTGACCATCTTGGTGTAATCAGAGATGACCACTGCCTGTCCAGAATATACCTTCTGCTTAATGGTATTTCTATTTCTCATGGCGGTATCAGGATCTTTGTGACGATTATAGTCATCATCAAAGTATCCGCCGTTTGCATCAAATACTACCTGAAGAGCATTGTCATACTTTGCATAAAGATCTGAAACCTTATTTGGGAAGCGAATCCAGAAGACATATTCACCGTATCTGTACTGGTAACGGTAATGTCCGTCTGGGTACGGCTTAGTCCGCTCAGGATCGGTATACCAGCCGGCAAATACTTTACCGTCGTCGTCATGTTCGGGAAGTGTTATCTCGTACCAGCCATTATTCTTCTTAGGGTCATAAAGCTTATAACTGCCGGCCTTAGTCTTCACACGAGTGCCTTCGTCACCGAAATAACCCTCACATGCATGATAGGTTAAGTGCTCATAAGAATCTTCACTGCTGCCGCTGCTGCTTGCATACCATCTGCAATAAACGGTTATGTCTTTATCTATTACCTCATCATCTGAAACATAATTCTTGCAATCCTTGTCGTGGTACTTCCAGGATGCGCCGCTCTTTCCCTCAGGTTTTGAGTCATAGCTGTATGGCCAGTTGGTGATATCATCAAGCTGGTCCCATGTAATTCCCTTGGGAACAGCAACGGTCCACTGCTTATGGTCAGCGCTGAGTGTTGGCTCACCATAGCCGTACCACCAGCCATTATAAGTACTGAATACTCCGCCGTTGGCATCAAAGGTAACATTAACCGCATCATTGTAGTCGAACCACTTGATGTAGAAATGTGTATCCTCTGTGGGAATGAAACCATATATTCCGTCATATCCACCAACACTGTAGCGATAACCCTCTGTACATTTAGCGTCTGTATACCATCCTCTCGCGTTATAGCTGTCATCAGGCTTATCATATAAATCCGGATCGCCACCTAAAGTAGCATAATCTGAGTAGTCCTCACTATATCTGTAAGGTTCGCCCTTTACTACCTTTACAACAAGAGTATCCTTGCCGTTACTGAAGGTTGCACCCTCCTTATTGGTATGGAAAGTCACTGTATAGCAGTCTGACCATCCCGCATATAGATTGATGGCGTCATGACCTTCCTTGTTCAGGTCATAGAGGTTAGCTGGCTGTGTGCAGGTCTCATCATAGAACCATCCCGCAAATACCCAGTGTTTATCGGGCTCCTGTGGATTATCTTTTCTTACTACCACAGGCTCTTTTCCGCTGGCTTTAGTAAGCTCTGCGTCTGCAATCTTAACGGAATAATAGCCGCAGCCGCTGGTATCTTCTTTAACGCTTAAGAAGGTACCTCCGTTTGAGTAGAACTTAAGCGTTCTTCCTGAAACGGGAACTGCCACATAAGTGATATCTTTATCAACTACTCTTCCAAGAATCTCTTCATCGGTAAGAACCGTCTTAGTGCTGTCTGCGGCATCATACCAGCCCTCAAGGAAGAACTGCCTTGATCCGCCATAAACAACTTCCGGAATCTTTCCATTGTTAGCATAACGGAATTTCTCTCCGCTTATGACAGTAAATACCTTTGTCTTGGAACCGGTACCTACTATTGTACCCTGTGTGCTGTCAAGTGTTGCTGCATCAAATGTAACTTTCTGAGTCTTTATCCAGTGTGCATAGACAACAGTATCTTTTGTAGGAACAAAACTGCCAAGATTAATACGTGTGCTGTGATCAAACGTAGTACTGCTCAGATACCATCCGTCAAATGTAACTGCTGCATCTTCATTCTGAGGAGTGACAATTCCTGCAGCTGTTGAAAGAGTCTTTCCTTTAGCAGCTCTTACTACAACAGGATCTTTAATCTTCTGATCGCCATTATTGTAGTACCCGCCGTTCAAATCGAATGTCACTTTATAAGAATCAAGGTATTTTGCCTTGACTGTTACATTCTTTTCAAACTCATAGTATCTGGTTACCTTTGTGTCACTTAAATACCATCCGTCAAATATCTTTGTGCTGTCCTTGGAAACAGCATCCGATGGCCAGTTCTTGACATAGTTATATTGACCGTAAGTTTTTAATACTGCGGACTCTTTTGTCTCATTCTGTCCGGTAGTGTCGTCGAGATAAGTAAAAGTTCCGCCGTTTCCATTAAACGTGATTGAATACTGAGTATTATATCTTGCAACAAGAGTGGTGTCCTCAGTAGGCTGGTAATCCCAAAGTGAATTTACCCTAAATCCGTTTTTCTGCTCATACCATCCAATGAAGGACTTGCCCGCAAGAACAGGCTCATCTTCAGGGTAGTTTTCAAGCCGGCCATTCTCAGTCATGGTAAAGGTCTCTTTGCCGGACTTAATCTTTTGGTCATCCTTGGTGTAATGGAACGTACCGCCCTTGGCATCAAACGTAACCTTACATATCTTGTTCCAATGGGCTTCAAGCACAGTGTCCTGGGTAAATACATGACTATAGACGCTAGTGATCCTGGTGTTTGTTCCCTTTACAAACCAGCCAACAAAATAATAGCCATTCTTGGTCAAGCTGCTCTCGGACGGGTATCTGCTGACCCTGCCATTTGTCTTTGTATAGTATACGCAGGATCCTTCCGTCATATATTTGCCAGCTGCCTCATCATAGTATTGAAGGCTTCCGCCATTGGCATCAAAAGTGACTTTATAGACTGTTAGGTAATGGGCATAGATAACAGTATCGCTCTCGAATACATACTCGCTGAAATCCGTAATCTGAATTCCGCCTTCTGCTTCCGTAAACCAGCCTTCAAAAGCTCTTTCAGGCACCGGTGTAATTACATAGCTAGAGCTCGGGGCAGAACTTACTGTTCCGTCTTTGCGGGTCTTTACCACCTTTGTTGGATTACCATCAGTATCACTGTAATTTTCTTTTATTTTTCCGCCATTGGCATTAAAAGTTATAGAATAAAGCTTCTTATAAAGTGCCAGTACCTTTACATCCTTTTCAGGGACATACGTGCTGAAGTTTATAAGTGTCTTTGTATCATCTCCCTCTAAATACCAGCCAATAAAGGCATTGTCCTTGGGAGGAGTAATGTAATACTCTGAAACAGGGCTTTGTACAAGTCCTTTTTTGTTCGTCTTTCTCTCAACAGACGGTTTTTCCTCATTACTCTCTTCTATCGTTCCACCATTGGCATCAAAGGTAACCGTGAGAATGGGAATGAATTTTGCTTTAAGAGTAGTTGTTTTCCCGGGTTTATAAGAACTAAGTGATGAAATGACTGTCTTGGTCTCATCATCCGCGTCGTACCAACCGAAGAAGTAATAATTCTCGCTGGGAACTACAACATTATATTCCGAAATATAACTCTTAAGTGTTCCGTCACCCTTTGTCTTGTAGGTAACGCTACCCTCCACTTCTTTTCCGTTAACCTTCACCCTGCCGGGAGCGGGATCGAAGGTAACGTCATAGCTGGTAACCCAGTGAGCTTTTAAAGTTGTGTCACTCTCAGGAATAAAGCTTGAAAAGTCACTTATCTTTTCTTCACCCTTATACCAGCCCTCGAATACCTTGGCGTCACTTACAGCGTCATTATCCCACCATAACATATAATCATCATATGGATGATTTTCGACAACACCGCCTTTTTTAGTTTTATAGGTCACAGATTCTATATAAGAATCAAACGTATATACTCCGTTGTTGTACCGACGGCCTACTCCAATCCTTCCGCCATTTGCATCAAATGTCACCTCGTAGACAGGTATCCATTGCGCCTTGAGTGTGGTATTGCCGCTTGGAACGTAGTTATACAGATTCTGAACCAGTTCGTCTCCGTTATACCAGCCGTTAAATACCTTTTTGCCACTGACAGCTCCGTTCTCCCACCACAAAACATAGCTATCATCAGGATAACCTTCAATTGAACCGCCGTTTTTTGTTTTGTAACTCACAGTTTCTTCGTAAGAATCAAACGTGTATTCTCCACTGTTGTAATGTGGACCTACACCGATCCTTCCGCCATTTGCATCAAATGTTACGTTATAAACAGGAATCCAATGAGCATAAAGTGTAATGTCGCCGCTCATGCTATAGCTTGACGGGGATGTAATCTTTTGTCCACCTTCCTTATCGGAATACCATCCTTCAAAAACTTTGGTTCCATCCGGCCATTTTGCATAAGCATCGCTGGGAGCTCTCTCGGGAGTGTTATAAGAATTAGACGGATACTGGACAGAGGTCACTTCTACATTATTGATCGTCTGACCCGTCAAGCAATCATAATAGCTTGTAAGTACACCGCCGTTCATATCGAAGGTTGCGACTTTCCGGTCTTTACTCCATCCTGCGTAGTAGGTCACATCCTCTCCGGTGAACGTATATGAACTTAAATAATAATAACTTGAACTTCCCGCAGTATAAATTGGATCTCCGGTGCATGCCTTGTTGTCATACCACCCGGTGAATCTCTGTTGCAGGTCTTCTTGTTTGGGATTATAAATAGACTTATATGTTATTGTCTCACCTGACTTACCGCCATAAGAAATAACAGCTTTTCGCTTATAATTGGTATTATAATCAGCGAAAAATCCGCCATTGGGATCAAAAGTCAGCACTGAATTCTCAGCTGACCACTTAGCATAAAGCTCTATGTCCTTGTCTATTTTAAGATATCTTTCAGTACCCCCAGTCCATGGTGTTGTACAGGCATAATCTGAGTACCATTCCGGAGACTGTTTACATTCCGCGTCCAGATACCAGTCAACAAATACCAGCTTCTTGTTTTCATTTTTTAGCTCATAGGGTTTGTCCCCCGGAGACATGTACTCTTTACCATTATTTGTGGAAAACTTTTCAATATTAGTTTCGCTCTCAACGGTAATGCTATTTCCTTCATCGTCATAATCACTGATGCCGAAATATGCATCTTCATCATTTGCATAATATGTGAGAATGTACTTATCCTGAGCATATTTTGCATAGAAAGTAACATTCTCCGTCAGATTGTAACTTGAAGGAGATACTGTTGTATCCCCGCCTTCCGTAAGCGTCCAACCTTTATAAGAATAATGTTCATCATTATTGTAGATATATGAAGTGCTTGATGGATAATAATATCCGTAACCTGTATTCATATTGTGGGTCTTGGGAACCTTGTAAACCATCTCTGGTTTCTTAAGATATCCGGTTTCTGAACTCCGATAATAACCATCACCCATATCAAAGGTCACGGTGTAAAAATCATTTGTCCATCCGGCAAAAACTGTAGTACCGGCAGCCGGCGCATTGTTAAGCGCATGTGGACTGTTCTTATTGGACAGATACTCATCCTCTTTACAGTAAGCACTGGAATACCATCCCACAAATGCATATCCGTCTCTGGCAGGTACATAATCATCAATCCACGCAGTCGTGTAAGTCAACTCATGTGTATCCTTGCCATCACTGAACACACCGCCATTGGCATTCAGTGTCATACCGCTTCCGGCATTAAGGAGATCTTCTTCCGAAACCTCTTCCAATCCTTCTGCGGCTTCTATATCCTCTGAAGCTTCCGCATCCGCCGGCAGTTCATCTTCTTCAACAGACTCTTCTGTCTCCGAAGCTGCTTCCTCTGAGTCATCCTGTAAAGCAGACTCCTCAGCATTTTCCTCATCTTCAGACAATATGTCTTCATCCGAATACTGCCCATCCTCAGGCGAAGTTTCAGCCACATCAGAAGAAATCTGATCGCTCTCGACCTCAGATTCTTGCTGATCTTCAATCTGTTCTTCATCCGCTTCCGCCTCTTCAGGCACCAGTAGATTCTCTTCCTGGATGCCTTCCATTGCGGCTGCGCTGACAGGCTGCATAGGGACTGTTCCAACAGTCAGAAATGCTGCCATGATTATTGCCGTCAGCTTTTTTAACCTCATAACCTACACCCTCCTAAAAAAATTAGCTAAATCAAAATATCGTGCTCACTAATTGTAACATTCTTGTAATGAAATTGCACATAATTTCTTTATTTTTTCTTTATTTTTTGTAAATAATTACCACGAAAATAGGCGGCAGTGAAATCTTGTTTCACTGCCGCGCACAAACTGCATCCTGGCACTTCCCCCACAGAAGGCCGGATGTTATCTTATTTAATTACAAATGTCCTGACCACTGTTCCCGTATAGTTACCACATCCAACAATAGTAGCAGTTGCTATTCCCTGCCCATCATTTCCGGAATACGCCACCGTGTAGTCTCTTCCGGCTTTCAGAGTCTTTCCTTGGACTTTCACTGTTACGGAAGGCTTTACAGTCTTGCCCTTGTAGGTCTGGACCGGGATATCTCTTATATCTTCTGCGGTGATCTCAGCAGGGCTTATGTCAAAAAAGACATCTGCACGGGCTTTGCTCTTAGACGAAGCAAGTGCGTTCATTCCCTTTTCTTTGATCGTCACTACCGGCGTCCCTTTGCCTTCTGACTTACTGCAGACATCCCTGTTGTTCTTATAGGTGAGCGTGACTGCAGTTCCTGCCTTTACGGGAAGCTCACTTCCTGTCGCTTTATAGATGAACTTCACAGAGGGCTTTTGTGCTTTTCCGGTGTAGACGATCGGGTCTACAGATATCTCAAAGTCAGAGAGAGTAGTATCTTTCACGTCAAAGATATCTTTGATCGTGAGCTTTCCTGTGTATCCGCCCTTGCCGGTTACTACAGCATAGGCCTTATTGCTGCCATCCTTACATGTATCCGCCTTGAGATTATTCTTAAAGGCTATGGTGTAGTCCACATCTTTTGTAAGCGTCCTGATGATGGGATTCTCCGTTGTACCAACGTTGATGCTGATCTGAAGTTCCGGGGTCCAGGCATATCCTGTGTAAGGCCTTACTCCTCCGTAGATGTCATCCGCATCAAATGACCAGGATGAAAGTGCTGCAAGCTTAACTTTAGTAATAGTGAACTTAGCTCTCTTTTCTCCAGCGTATTCACCCTTTCCGATGACCTTAACCACTGCCTTTCCTGGTTCGGTGTTTCCGGAATACTCTGTTGTGTAGTCCTTGTCCTCTTTGAGAAGAGCGCCGTTTAAAGTAACCGTAAGCTCGGCGGGCGCCTTAGGGTCGGTTGTTGAGACGAGCGTAATTTCAGAACCGGTATAGGCCTTTGATGTGGTCTTAATGGTTGCATTTGCTATGCTCTTGGTCTTTTCTACCACCTTGAAGGTGACATCTTTTTTATCCTTGAAGGCACCTGCCCCTTCAACTGTGAGTATATAAGTTCCGCTGTCTCTTACCTTTAAGCGGCCTTTGCTTTCAGCTTCCGCGTCGTAGATTGGAGCTTCTTCGCCTTCCTTAATGAGCTTTGTGATCCTGTACTGTCCGGTCTTAAGGTTCTTTTTCCCGAAAGTTACTGTCAGCTTCGGCGAGAGCTCTTTTCCTGTATAAACGAGGGCTGCCGCGCTTATCTTCACTTCAGGATCCAGGATGCTCCTTGCGGTTATGGTAAAGCTGATCGGATCTGTTGTTCCCGGATAAACAGCAGTCTTACCGCTGTAGCTGCCGATACCGGTCACGGTGACTGCTGCAGTGCCGGGGTTGGTGTTGTTCTTATAACTTACTGTATAATCCTTTCCCTCAGTAAGTACTGTTTCATTCTGCTTAACCGTCAATGAAGGTCTGATCGCACTTCCGGTGTAAGTTTCTCCGGCCAAGCTTTCTATAAAGAGCCTGCTCAGAGGGCACCTTGCAATCTTAAAGGTCCTGACTGCCGAGCCCTTGACCTTAAGAGCGTCAGTAGTAGCGATCAGTGTAACTGTGGCTGTTCCGACCTTGATATTGCCGGTCACGTCTGTTATGTAATCTTTGCCCTCTTCAAGGACGGTCTTTTCATCGCCCTCCAAAAGAATAACCTTCAGCGAAGGACAAATCTTTTCTCCTGTGTAGTAGTAGGACGCCACACCCTTTGTTGTCAGTTCATCGGCATCAGTAAATTCAATGGTTACCTTCTTACTGTCCGAAAGAGCTGTCCTCTTATCCTCAACAATATTGAAGTAGACCGGCCTTTTTCCGGTAAACTTTTCTCCCTTGCCGGTAATAGTAACTGTAGCCGTTCCAACGTTTTTGTTGTCCTTGAAGGAAACTGCATAGTCTGAAGATGTGAGAACATATCCCTTATAGGAAAGTCTGACATCAGGTGTGATGGCGTTTCCTAAGTACATCCTGTCGGGAAGGAAAAATTTCTTTTCCTCACCCTCTGTCACTTCACTTGCTCCAAGTACTAAAACGTCATCAGATGCAATGTCAATAGTGCCAAAATGCCCTTCCGTTACTGATACAAATTCTGCTGCGACAGTCACATCGCTAGCTCCCATCTGGAAGCCGGCACTTACCTCTGCTGCAATATTGTCTCCATCCCCGTCTTCAAACATCAGGGTATCAGCCTTATTCTCTTCATCATATACAGCTTCTTTTACTGTGTCACTGCTCTTTAAAGTGCCTGCCTTTGCCCCCGTAACAGTGATACTCTTTATCGCATAGCCGCTGTCAGGCGTTGCTTCCACCCTGATGATCGAGCCTCCCATGGCTTCACCGGGAGTGACACTGACACTGCCGTGCTCAGAAGAAGCCACATTTACAGGATAAGTTCCGTAGAGATAGAAGTCGTCAATGGTTCCCCATGCGCCCTCAAGAGTGGAGTTTATCTCCATTCCAACTGTCAGTGTATCTCCTTCAGATACTGTGATCGCAGGTATCTCAGGGTTCTGCCACACAAGCCATCCAGAAAGCTGACACTCCTGGCGGTAAGAAAGTTTCTCATTGCCCTCCTTGTCCGTGACCTGCGCAAACAGATACTGACGATCATCATCCCCTGCGGAGCCGCCCTGGATGTAGGTACCAAGAAGATAAGTTCCCGCCGGAAGATTCTTTACCACCTGAGAGATCGTTGCCTTCTCGATAGTCCCCGCATTCCAGAAATGTGCGCTTTTGCTCCCTGAACGGGGATCATCGTTCGTTACCTTCAGGAAATCGGCATTAGAAACCCATAAAGTATTGTCGTCCTCAAAGCCCGGTGATGTGAGCAGGTTAAATTCTGCCGACTGAACCACCGAAAGGTTAAGTCTTATATCAAAAGATCTGGTGGCAGTCTCGCCTTCCTTCGGTGCAAAGGTCACTGTAACTTTGCCTGCCACTGCAATAAAGCCTGCAGCATCCGTGCTGATTGCTGCCTTGTCATCCCACTCTACGCTGACATTTTCATCTGCCCCGGTAAAAGAGCTTCCGTCTGTCAGTTTTACTTCAACCTTGCCTGCTATTTCCTTCCAGAAATCATCATCCAAAGTACTACCGACTGTTGTCTCATACGTGATATTGTCTGTCACACCGGAAATATCCACTTCGCCGACATACTCAGCGCCTGTCCTTATATAGCTGTAAATTCTGGCTGTAGCGAGAGCTCTGCCCTCAAAATCAAACCAGGCCTGGTTGTCAACAGCGCTTCCGCCGTACCACTTCCCCGCATCTGCGGGGTCGTACTCAGATGCATAGCTTGATGCCCAGCCTGAGCCATACTGCTCCCAGAGGGCTTTGTTGAAGTCATAGGCTTCATCATTGACTGTCCCGTCCGTGTTGTATGCATAGTTTGCTGAGATCCATGCAGGCTCCCAGTAGAACACGCCGATTCCGCCCTTTACACCAGCAACTGCTGCCACCACATCCCTTACTTCATCTGCCTGTCCCTGAACAGAGATATCGTAGTCCAGGTCCTGCCCTGATGTCTTGGGTGCACTGTTGCCGTGTCCGTCGCCATCTTCCCAGGTTGTGGGCCAGGATGTCTCTGCAACAATTACTTTTTTGCCATAGGTAGTTGCAACAGTCTCAAGCTGTGCCTTCAGGTTGTCTGTGAGATGGTCCGGCGCTGAATCTGTTCCGGCCTGATGCCACATGGGGTAGTATGAGGATGCGAATACATCGTAGTCCACCCCTGCGCTTTCCAGGTTTTTGGCAAAAGAACTGTAGGTGCCTTTTTCAGGGTTGGTGAAATGCACTGCAATCAGCACGTTTTCGTCATAAGCCCTAACGGCCTCCGCACCCTTCTTAAAGATGCGTCCCATGTTGGTCCAGCTGTTTTCTCCGCATATCCCGCTGTTGGTCTCGTTGCCGACCTGCACCATTCCCACATCTACTCCTGCTGCCCCAAGAGCCTTAAGGGACTCGAGTGTGTAGTTGTAAACAGCAGTTTCTTTTTCATCAATTGTATAAGCACTCCAGGCCTTGGGAGCCTGCTGCTTGCCGGGATCAGCCCAGAAGTCGGAGTAGTGGAAGTCTATGAGGACTCTCATTCCTGCATCTGTTGCCAGTTTTCCGATTCTGATCGCTTTGTCGAGATCGTTGTTGCCACCGCCATAGCCGCGGCCACTGCCGTCATAGGGGTCGTTCCACACGCGGATCCTGGCCCAGTTTGTGCCACCCTCATAGAGATATTTAAAGAATTCCGAGTCGCTAAGAGGCTTGCCCTCCTTATCCTTAAATATCACGCCGCTGTCAATGAGTGATATGTAGGATGAGAGGTCGGCGCCCATCATGAAGTCGTCATCAAGACTTACTCTCTCCACGCTGATTTCATCGCTCTCCACCGGCTGAACATCAAATGGTGAACCCGCCTTGAGAACGCCATCCTTTATGAAGTATGTGTCTGACTTTCCTGAGATGAGCGTTGCGTACATCTCAGTATTTTCCCATTGATATGCTATCTGAATAATATTTGAAGCGTCCGATGATCGGGTAATCGCAAATCCTGCCTCCTCATCCTTCGTGTCAACTGAAAGGTCAGCGTAGAACCAGCCGTCTGACTCTGCCCTGTTCATGATGATATCCTTGTCAGATGCCCATGCGCCCTCATATTTGGAGGACCAGAGCTGCGCGTCTTTATATGCAATTCCGGTCCAGTCCTTCCAGCCAAAGATTCCAAGATCTTCACCGGGATACTCATCAGTGTAATAGTAGAGGCGGAAATTAGCGGAGGTGAGTTCTTCGGGAACTTCCTCATTTTCAGGCTTAAGCAGAACGTTGTCTATGTGAATCTGCTCCTCACTTCCGCCTTTGCCGATGATACCGGAGATTGAAATTGTGATCTCGCTGTTATTCTCTTCTGTGACCACAAAGGGTTCTGTTGTGACTGTGGACCATGCTCCCCATCCTGTACCGGCTTCAAGATTTGTCTGCGCAAAAGTATTGCCTTCGCCGGATACTGCCTTTAAGGTGAAGGCATCGGCTGCATAAACTCCGCCGGCATCCACGGACAGTGTATAAGTTCCCGGCTCAAGATCTGTTATGGTCTGAGCCGCACTTACTGTCATCTCGCTGTTTGTCCATTTGTACAGATAGTTCTGGTCCTTATATCCTTCAGGCATATATTTATCGCTTGTAACATAGAACTCTGTGAGAGTCCATCCGTCTGTAGATGTAAAATCTCCGTTTACAAGTGTCCCTGTGACATCGGAATTAAGTAACTCTTCAGATTCAACAGCTGTAAGGGTCTTGGACTCTGCATCGTAGTCTTCTGCAAACTCGCCTTCTGTCTCATCCTGTGTTTCTTCAGAGGATCCAGTATCTGCGCTGTTTTCCGCAAGTTCTTCAGAAGATCCTGCATCTTCGCTGATTTCTGCCACTTCTTCAGAAGCTGCGTCTTCCTCGAGAAGTTCTTCGTATGAAGAAACTGTGTCTGAATCCTCTTTATTTTCAACCACTGCATCTGTATCAGATACAGACCCAGTACCTCCATCACCTTCGAAGGCATAGGAATACATAAGCCCCTGTGGAAGCGTTGTCCCAATCAGGGTGCTGCATAGCACCGTGCCCAGAAGTCGCCGTAAATTGCCGCTTTTCTTTCTCATAGATTACCCTCCTTATTTCACTATTCCCCATAAAAAGAACAGTTCTATAAGGGTAATTCTAGTCGTCCTGTGATACAATTTAAATGTCATATCAAGACAAGCAGTGCCTAATTTTGTGTCATATATGGGAACAGCCTTCGGGCATTCCATTTTCTTCACAGGAACTGATAGAAACATAATTAACCCAGAGAGACAACTAAGAATGGCAAAAGAATCAGTTACTAGCACTAATACATACCTCCCCTACAGAGACAACGAAGCCCTGACCATACATGCTGCAGATGGCAGCGCCTCGGGAAATTTCTATCAGATGAACGGGGACTACCTTGTGACCTACGAGTACTGCAGCGGCACAGAGCCTGATGACTATATCAACTTTATTACCCTGTCGCCTCTGGACAGAACCATGTCCCAGGAGCCCTTTTCTTTTCACGATGCGCATTTTGGGCAGAACCCCACTCATTTCCACGACTATTTCGAGCTGATGATCGTGCTTGAGGGGAGCGTCACCCAGAGGATCGAGAATACAGACTACCGCTACGAAGCCGGCATGTGCTGCCTCATCACACGGAGTCTGTGTCACTTTGAGACCTTCAACACCGCCTCCCGCATCCTGTTTGTAGGGCTGAAGCCCGAATATATAGATGATATCTTCAAAAGAGCTTCCGCCTCTCCCTTCAGAGAGGAGAAGAGTTTTCTTGACGGGCCCATCTGCGGTTTCATAAACAGCGACCTGAAAACCCCGGGGAAAAAGGAGTATCTGGACTTCATACCCACCATGAAGAATGTTTCCAGCAAAAAAGATCTCCACTTCTGGTCAGAAGAGATCATAAATGCAATGATGAATCCTCACTTTGGAAGTCAGGACCTGGTTCAGGGAGCCCTCTGTTCAATTCTGGACTATCTCTCTGACCCATCCTGCTACCACTGTACAAAGACAGCGCTTGAACACAACAGCGACTTTCTTATCTTTGCAAGGGCTGAGCACATGATCCGGGCAAACCACGGCAGGATTTCAAGATCCGATCTGTCTTCCGCTCTTGGTTATTCCGGAGATTACATAAACAGGATAATCAGAAGACATGCCCACATGTCCCTCTCAGAGTACTGCCTGCAGAACAAGCTCTTTTACGCAGCTCATCTCCTGGAAAGCGGTAACGGAACCGGAAATATGTCCATATCTGAGGTATGCGCTCTGGCCGGCTTCTCCAACAGAACCTACTTCTATAAAGCTTTCGAAGCACAGTACGGCGTAAGTCCAAGGCAATATAAGGAAGAGTCGCTTGTGACTCTTTCGCGACCGGGTGGTTTTGCGAAATAAATTTCCTGTTAATAAAAAAGGGCTGCCGAAGCAGCCCTCAGTGCGAATATTCTTTTATCAGATTCCTAGGAGCTTGGCGTACTCAGTGAGTGCACCCTCTGTCTCATGTGCAAGAACCTTCTTGGCAAGGACCTTACCGAGCTGTACGCCCTCCTGGTCGAAGCTGTTGATGTTCCATGCAAAGCCCTGGAACATAACCTTGTTCTCGAAGTGTGAAAGGAGTGCGCCGAGTGCCTCAGGTGTGAGCTCCTCTCCTACGATGATGCTTGAAGGACGGCCTCCCTCGAAGTACTTATTGAGGTTCTCATCCTCTTTTCCGAGAGCAAATGCAACGATCTGAGCTGCAACGTTGGCGCAGAGCTTCTGCTGGCTGGTGCTGCCCTGGATGTCTACATCATTGCCAAGCTGGCTCTTCTTAAAGCCGATGAACTGAAGAGGAATGATGTCAGTTCCCTGGTGAAGGAGCTGGTAGAAGGAGTGCTGTCCGTTGGTTCCGGGCTCGCCGAAGATGATAGGTCCTGTAACATAATCTACAGGCTCGCCAAATCTGTTTACGCTCTTACCGTTTGACTCCATATCAAGCTGCTGAAGGTGAGCAGGGAAGCGGGAGAGTGCCTGTGAATAAGGAAGCACTGCTGTGCTGTCATATCCGAGAACATTTCTCTCATATACACCGATGAGGGCATCAAGCATTGCAGGGTTCTTAAGAAGGTCTTTTTCTGCTGCAAGCTTGTCCTCTGCTGCTGCTCCGTCAAGGAAGCGGGCAAAGATCTCAGGACCGAATGCCAGTGAGAGAACTGCTCCGCCAACACCTGATGTTGAGGAGTAACGTCCGCCGATGTAATCATCCATGAAGAATGCCTCAAGGTAGCTGTCGCTCTTGGCAAGAGGTGAAGTCTGTGATGTAACTGCGATCATGTGCTTGGACTGATCAAGACCTGCCTTCTTAAGAGCATCTGTTACGAATGACTCGTTTGTAAGTGTCTCTAATGTTGTTCCTGACTTTGAAACCAGGATAAAGAGTGAATGTGCAACATCTATGGAATTAAGAACTGCAGAAGCGTCATCAGGATCTACGTTGCTGATGAATTTGGCCTCCATCTTGAAGAAGCCGTTCTTCTTAGCCCAGTTCTCAAGAGCAAGGTACATAGCTCTGGGGCCCAGGTCAGATCCGCCGATACCGATCTGTACAACGGTTGTGAACTTCTCGCCGCTGCCGTTTGTGATCTCACCATCGTGAACCTTCTTTGCAAACTCAGCGATTCTCTTCTGCTCATTTAAATAGAACTCTCTCTTGTCCACACCGTCGGCAACGACCTTATCGCCAAGCTGGCCTCTTGTGAGCTGGTGAAGAACAAGGCGCTTCTCGCCTGTGTTGATTACTTCGCCGTTGTAGAGAGCCTCAAACTTCTCAGCAAGCTGTGCCTCCTCTGCAAGATCCTTAAGTGCTCCAAGAACCTCATCGTTAACTTCCTTGGCTGCGTAGTTGTAAGCAAGGCCTGCTGCCATGGGTACTGAATACTTTTTAACCCTCTCTGCACCGTTTTCACCTGCCATTGCCTCTGCGACATCCACATTGAAAATGCCAAAGAGCGCCTGGAAAGACTTAAGTGTGTCGAGATTGTTCCAATTAATCATCATTCAAACCTCCGTTTGTGGTCCCAAAAGACTACCGCATGCGGCGGCTTCCGTGGGACGGTTTATATTTTTCATAATTCAATTGGCTAAAACAGTCTTCAAATTGACCACTCCAAGTTTAACAAATGAATCCGCCCATATCAAGAAAAGAATTAAAACCAGACCCGTTTGATAATTATATGTATATACAGTATAATGTGTTTAATTATAGGAGGATTATGTATGTATCAGGTTGCCATCAGGGCCTGGGGTAACAGCCAGGGTATAAGGATTCCCAAGGATATATTAGAAAGAATGAATCTCAAGGAATCAGATCTGCTGGATATTACAGTGGAAAACAACACTATAGTGCTTAAAAAAGCCTTTCAGCACAAGCGCTTTGAGGAAAGACTTGCAGCCTACGCAGGCAAGATCTCAGTATGTGATTTTGACTGGGGTGAGCCTGAAGGGAGAGAGATGCTATGACAGATTTTTCCCAGGGCGATATTCTCAGGATCAAGGGCTATAAGTATAATTTTGTCATTACCAGCAATAATGCATTTATCAAAGCGACAGGTGTATTTCACGTATGTCCTCTGCTTGAAAACGTTGAAGAGGGTCCGCTGCATATTATTGTTGCTGGCAAAAAGGACACTTCCGGTGCCGTAATTTGTGAGCAGATCAAACTCATAGATCCGGCAGCAAGAGCCTGTAACAGAATCGATTCATTGTACTATGCTGACATATTGAACGTTTCTGATGCCATCCAGGGTGTATTTGAGTATGACTGATTTTTGTAGCACAAAAAGCTCCCGGATTATGATATGTACGCATTATGCAGGTACACATCGCAATCCGAGAGCTCTTTTATTGTCTATAAATTATTATTAGAACATTCTGTTATATCACTTCCGGTTAGAATCACAATGAAGCGATCATCTCTTTTACCAGTGCGGCGCAGTCGTGAGCTGCCTTCTTCTCAAACTCGGGGTAGTCCATAATTTCGCTGCCGTCAGCCTTGTCGGAGATGGCGCGGATGATTACAAATGGAATGCTGTTGAGGAAGCACGCCTGAGCAATTCCTGCGCCCTCCATCTCGCAGCACATTCCGCCGAAGTTCTCCTTTATTGCATCCTTCACTTCCTGAGATGATATGAACTGATCTCCGCTGCAGACTCTTCCCTCAAAGATTCCAAGGTCAGGGGCAGCTTTTTTGATCGCTGTCTTCGCCTTCTCGATCAGCTCTTTATCTGCGGTAAATGCCTGGGTTCCAAGCTGCGGGATCTCTCCCTTCTTGTAGCCGAATATGGTTGCATCAACGTCGTGGTAGCAGGCATCGGTAGAAAGGACTATGTCTCCGATATTGATCCTGGCATCCAGTGAACCTGCTGCTCCGGTGTTGAGAACGTGGGTAACTCCAAAGGTGTCCACCAGAATCTGTACGCATATTCCTGCGTTGACCTTGCAGATTCCGCTCCGTACAACTACTACTTCAGTATTTCCAAGCGTTCCCTCAAAAAACTCCATGGACGCCTTTTTTACTGTATTCTTAACTTCCATGGC
>JAEEGF010690183.1_pt1 | contig 22457 bp, 28 predicted proteins | sample 9134171 | NCBI WGS metagenome assembly JAEEGF01 (sample SAMN16246542, study PRJNA631951) | gut metagenome | biome: gut microbiome; feature: rumen; material: AP-attached | host: Bos | place: Iran: Karaj | collected 2018-10 | reverse complement strand
TTCAGAGGAGTCATTTATGCAGCTTCCTTATCAGATGAAGGTAGTTAATGAAGCTGAAAAGTGGCATAAGAAGATCGTCAAAGCAAAGAATATCTTGGAGAAGTCAGGTTTGTGGCCGGAAATTCTTAAGGTCTATACCGGGCTTTCACAAATGACTTATGAGGATTACAAAGCTGTTTGCAGGATCTGTGACAGCAGGCCTAGTGAGTGGTTTGATAAGACAAAGACAGCAGCGGAGAGAAAGGCATTCTTTGGCGATTATGCTGTCAAATATCCTTTCCTTTTCGATAAGGATGGATATGTTGATTCAGACTACTACGGTGAGCTTTCAGCTCCTACATTCAAGTCAATGTACTTTGGCTATTCAAATTCACTTTATAAGAAGGAGATAACCAGGGCACTCTCAGAGAAAAGAGCCTATGACACGGGAAGAGTTATCGTAAGTTATGATAACTCATTCAGCTATGAGCCCGACAAGAACCATGCGTTCTATAGGGAGGAGTACCGTGGATGTGGCAATGGTTACTATTACCTTGCACTTGACGGAAATACAGCTGTTTTCTATGAAAAAGATTAACGGAGGAAAAGTAATGGCAATAGCACAGATAAATAACGGCCCTGTGACATATACAGGGTTTGAGGAAAAAGATGATGGAAAATTTTTTCTTTCAGATGAAGGTGGATATATCCGTCTTAAATATCAGGTTGATGAATTCACACAGATCCTGTTTACCCTCACAAAGGTAACTAAGGATAACCTTCAGGAACAGCTTGATAACAGATATTTTGATAAAAGGGATATTCCACCACGTATCATGGAACATATCAATAATGGCGGAACAGCTTACCAGTATTACGGAGATCCATTTACCGGGCCGCTTAACAGGTTTTGTACTGATCCTGATAAGATCATCAATGCAAAGAAAGAACAGCTTCTGAGAGACTATTCTCAGAAATAACTAATTTATTAGTCTCCTAAGGGAGAGCAACTGTTAACACTACATACAGGCTCTCTCAAGGAGAGCTTGTAGATTGGAGGATAATATGGAACTTAAAACAGCAAAGGACTATCAGAGTTATTTCGAAGAAGTCTTTGCAAAGGCAATGGACGAAGCTATGAGAAATAATGCTGATAACGAGGATTACACCAAAGAAGATGCCCGTAAGGAAGCGACATATCACTTCCGTAATGACAGCACTGATTATGATGCAGTCGCAGGAATGTATATCGGCTATGCCGGAGGAAGAGTAGACAAAGCTCTTCAGGATTTCAAGAATGAGATCTGCAATGTTGAATACCATCTTACCGATGAAGGGAAGAAGAAGGCAGATAAGTTTATTGCAGAGCTTAAAGCAAAAAGAAAAGAGATCCTTGATGCAGGCCTTGACACAGCCGACAGCACCTTTATTCCGGTTTTGGAGGATATCGAAGATGATGTCAATGCCTTTGGATTGGATGAAGACGGTGACTACTACAACTGTTGGGGTGTAACAGATAACCATGAATCAGACTATCCTCTTTCATTGAAAGTAGGAACAGATATTGACGCTGTGTTCACACCAACCGAGAGAGATCGTGAGGTAATATCAAGACTTGAGCAAATACTTATTGGCATAGGCTCTGAGAAGTTCAAAAAGCTTAACGCCAAGTATTTGAATGATGGTGACGGCCGGGATCAGCTTTCCGCAAAGGATGAGAGAGCTTATGTAAATAAGGCTTTCAAAATCTACGAAGAGGTTGGTTTTGAACCGGTACTTCCTGACGTAAGCGGTCTTAACGAAGAAGACGTTCCTTATATCGGAAAGCCTTTCAAAGTAACAGGACGCTGCAAGGCACCTGGATGGGATCTTGAGTGTTTGCCGGCCTGGAAAATCGAATTCGAAGACGGGCACAAAATGGAGGCCTATCCTGAGGAAATCTGCATTTTCGAGAGACGGCAAAGATAACCGCACATTGACAAAAGAGCTAATTCTCTTATAATGAAAGTATAAAAGATGTTGCTTGCAACATCGGGTGGTCTAACACCTAACTTATCAGGTCGAAAGGCTGGGAGATAAGTTTAATCCGAAAGTAAATCCAGACTCAGGGCTGGAAAGTTGGCCTGCAACGGAAAAACAGGAGCGTAATGCCGGACATAGGGCCGGAGAGTTGGCGGACAACAGAAAAATTAGACGAGTAAAGAAAGAGGGTTAGTGATGCTGCGGTATCTCAACGCTCTTTCTTTGTTTTAAGGAGAAAAATGAGTATAACAAAAGAAAAAGCGATAGCAATAGTATCAAGTTCCGTAAAGGATTATGATTTATTGCTCGCAAACAATAAGTATCTTCTTATTTGTAGAAACAACAAGAAGAATACTGTAGATTGCGTTGAAGTACGGTTTCCAAGATATGCTTTTCAGCATTTGACGGGGCTTGTTGTTTCCAAAGAAAGCAATGTGAAATCGGCTATGATTTTCTATGATGCTTGCTTTTATGATAGACTGGCTCCAAACGATATTGAAAACCCAGATTCGTACTTCACAGAATTAAAACTTAAAGTATTGCCACAGTTAATTAACTTTATTAAGTTTAGCAAGATGACTGTAGTATTTAATAATGGCAGACCAATACTTAAATGCGATAAAGTTGTTGGAACCACTAATTTTAGCTTGGCACTCACTAAAAGACAATCATTCTATGTACCTGTATCATGCCTTAATGAAGACGTAAGAAATTTTGGAGATGATATTTATCAGGTGTTAGCAGTGTTTTGCGACCCCCTTGACGCTACGGCTTATAAACATATAAAGAGTGTTGCAAAAGGAGTAAATCTTAAGACTGTAAATATTCCTGATAAGTACAAAGAAATGATTGATCTAACTGAATACCGCGAACCGGTAAAGAAAAACTAAATAGTAACTAACTGCTACATAAGCAGGAAACATTGATTCAATGTACTCCTGCTTTGGCAGGGGTACTAGGAGGTTTTTTAAATGGAATTATTAGAATTTTACCCTACACCTGAAACACTTCTTGAGAAAATACTTAATGGAGTAGACTACCGCTATATCGGCACAGTCCTTGAGCCATCTGCGGGTAAAGGAGATATAGTAAAGTATATTGAAAAAGTGGCAGGAAGCTATCCTCACTACAACAGTCGTATCACTTTTGACTGCATCGAACTGGATGAGACACTTCAGAAAACACTTATCGGTCAGGATATGAGAGTTGTTCATGACAACTTCCTTACCTATAAGACCAATAAGACCTACGACCTTATCATTGCAAATCCGCCCTTCTCAGAGGGTGATAAGCACCTCATGAAGGCATTGGATATGCAGGAGAAGTCAGGAGGCGATGTAGTCTTTATCCTGAATGCTGAGACAATAAGAAATCCTTATACAAACCTTAGAAAAGCACTTGTAGACAGGCTTGAAAAGGTAGGAGCTTCTATTGAATACATGCAGCAGGAGTTTTCATCAGCAGAAAGGCAGACTAATGTAGAGATTGCCGTAGTAAAGGTTCACTATGATAAGCCCGAGTATGCATCGGATATCCTTGATGGACTTAAGAAGAAGTATTACTCTGAGGGAACTTATCAGGAGGACATCACAGATCTTGCACCCAATGACTTCATTGAAGCTATCGTAAAGAGGTACGAGATTGAGGTTGAGGCCGGAATAAGACTCATCAGAGAGTACAGGGCACTTGCTCCAAGGCTTCTTGATAGCTTGGATGAAGAGTACAGTAAGTATTCTCATCCGATCCTTGAACTTAAGAGCAACGAGCATGAGCTTTCCATCAACAGCTTTGTTGAACAGGAGAGGATGAAGTATTGGTCAGCTCTGTTTAAGGATAAGAGGATCACAGGTCAGATGACATCTAATCTGCAAACCGACTTCATGCACAAGGTTAACGAGCTTAAAGACTATGAATTTTCTGTTTATAACATAAAGCAGATGCAGATAAAGATGAATCAGAACCTTGTTACGGGCATCGAGGCCTGCATCAATGCTGTGACGGGCAGAAAAGGATTTAAGCGCCTTGGTACATGCTCGTTATGCGCATAAGGAGGCAGCCATGGAAGTAAGACTTAAGAACTTACATGATGCTGCATGCCGGAACATCCGGTGCATCGGAAAGTATAAGCCCTATGAGAAGTATAGTGATAGGAACGACCTTATCATGAAAAGGCTTCTTAATGAGCTTATAGCTGGCGAGATAGACATTATTTCGCTTAAGGATTCCGAGAGGTTTGAATGCCTCACAAGAAGTCCCAGAGAAGGTGTTCTTGTTCAGTTATCCGTAGGCTGGTGGAAAGATGGAAATGTAGACCCAAGTTACCATGTTAATATCAATTCTTTTGAAGATCTTTCAAGGGAAGGATTTCCAAGTGGAATATGGGAAATAATAAGGAGGAAATAAAAAATGAAAAAAATAGAATATATCATGCCTACAAGAAAGGAGAAGTCAGAGTGGAAAAAACATCTCTACACTACTTTAACCTTTCTGGCGATGGAACGGCCAGACTTTTATCCTAGAAAAAGGGATTCTCTAGCGACACTGCTAGAGTCATATCTCTATTGGGCAGACGAGTTCAACGAGGGATATTTCCCCGAAAAAGAAGAAGCTGAAAACAATCGCTTCTGCGCCTGGTTGGTGCAGGAGCAGCTGATAAACAATGATTATGCTTTGTTCAAGGAAACATATAATCATCCGTTCTGATATATTTGGAGGAAAATATAATGACAAACGAAAAAACGAAATTTGAAGACCGCTGCTATAAACTCTATCAGCTTGAGTGGATGATGTCACATGGATATAGTCTCGACGACCTCTACAAGGTGATGCTCAAGTACGAACAGGACATGTTTGATCCTGATGACTTCAGGGATTCTGATGGGAATTTAAGCTATGAGAACGAGTTCAATGCAGAAGACCTCGAAAGAGCAGCTATGCAGGCAAGAGATATCTTCCTTTTTGAACAGGGATTTGGTCATGGCCAGATATTTGCATGTAAGGAAGAATTCCTCGATGCAGAATATCATGATGCTGCATACATGAAATGGCTCTTTGAAACTCAGGTAGACGAGGAAGCTGACAAGCTTAAAGCTTTGTACACAAAGTATACAGGCAAACAGCTTTCATGCGTAGCTGACCTCAAAGTGCATACTGATGCAGGAATTCTTAATGCATATAGGTGTACGGACCCTGAGCATCCTGGCATCTGCGTAATGCTTCAGCCCAAAGGACATGACGTTGAAATCGATGTTACAATGGCAGAAAGCGACGGCAGAAATATCAATATCGTTAACTGGGGCGATGCAACTACTGAAGATTCGACTCATAAAGAGACCCTTCTTTGGGATGATATTGAGTCTACTTTGAAGCCAAAAGTTCTCTCTAAGGAAGAGCTTAAGCCGATCATCTTTGATGAATGGAAGAAGTTTACCTTTTATGATGGGGAAAACATCAGCGCTGATGAGATCGACAACGTGCCTCAGGAACTGCTTGATGAAATAGCTTTTCGCTGCGACAGCCTTGAAACTGATGGTATCACTCAGAATATCAGAGCATGTCTTGAGTATGCCAAGGAACACGGTGCTAGGGCGCTTATCAAAGAAATGGACGACTGTAATATCTGGAGGTACATCGGATGATAGAGGAACTTCATAAGTACCGAGAAAGGCTAATTCAGGAGGAAAAAGATAGATATAACGAAGAGTATAAGAAAAGCAAATGGTACAAAGAGCCTACCATCAAAGACGTTTTAAACGGCCAGTTATACGCTGATTATATCTCTTTTGAGAATGTTCTTGAAAAGGGCGATAAAAAGCAAATAGAGTCTTATATCACACTTTTTGAGTGGGCAGCGCATGACCACGGCGCATCCTGGTGGGATGACGACCTTGCTTGTGAACGAACCGGTTCCGAATGGGAAACGGAGTTTTATGTCACTCTTCGTAATATCGCAGCAAAAATCGTAGGACTTTCCGAAAGAACTGTCTCAGAGTTCTACGAAGGAAGAGGTGTTTAATTTAAAACTGAATAGTAACTCTGCCTGATGGCAGGAAACATTGATTCAATGTACTCCTGCTTTGGCGGGAGTACTAGGAGGAAAAGAAAATGTACGTTGAAGAACTAATGAAATCGTTGACAGATATGAACCTTAATGGCAAAACAGTGAAGCTTGTTCTTCCTGATGGAAGTGTGGGAAATATTGACTGTCTTAGCTGCGTGGAAGAAACATATCTGCTTTATTACAAGCCTGATGCCTCAGAACTTAACGCAGAACAGCTTTTGTTCCACATGGAAGCAGAATCATCTAATGAATGCTGGGGCGATTCTCCGAATTTCGAAGGGAATGATGCGGATGCTATATCAAAGTTTGCGGACTGCGAAATTGCCATTTGCATCAGAGATGAGTCTGATGATGAAATAATTGATTTCTTTTATGTAAACAACATTGAGAGTAAAGAGGACACTCTTTTCATAACATCAGAAAAGTGAGATCAGGAGGTTTGCATGACAAAAGACATTCAGATAGCCGGACAGATAACTCTGTTCGACTATCTCGGAAGTCTTGCACAGAGCATTGAAGAAGACTTTAACCCTCTTCTCAGATTTGCCGCAGGACATTTAGGAAGTTATGTTGGAAGCAAGGAAAGAGTGTTAGAACTCTTCATAAACGGCGCTTCCAAACAAGAAAAGATAAAGAAACTTAAAGATGAATTTGGCATTGGCGGTTTTGCAGGCTATAGGTTTACACCCGATAACACATATGCCCTTGAAGGAGCATCCTATGATGCAAAAGGTATAGTCATTGAATGGTATGAGCCCGGAAAAGTACAGGCTGATTACAATACCAGCAAGTACTCCTATGCAGAGCTTGTAGATGCCATAGAAAAGCTCTTTAAAGAAGGAAAATACAACTCAATATTATTTCGATACTATTAATACCCTTACATGGGAACAACTAAGGCACTATTCCCTATGGGGCAGTGTCGGAAAAGAGGAAATATGTTATTTGATATAAAACTTGATACTACTTCTGAGTATATGATGGATGTAAACAAGTGGCCAAAGGCTATATGCAATGTCATGGTGGAAAGCGATAAGCTCATCGACGCGGCAAAGCTTATCTTTGACAAGGAAGATGGCGATGGCTACGTTGACATCTACGCCATGATAGAGCCAGAGAGAAGACTCGTAACAGAATTCCTTGTGATCTTCAAGGATCTAGGTGGAAGCCAGGATGACATCACAATAAAGGTGTCAGATATCGCCGACTCCGTAGAGTATTACATGCAGCTCGAAGAACAGGGCGGCGGAGAATTCATAAAGTTTATCACATCTGCTTGCTGGGAGATAAACTCACAGAGAATGGCCGCCTCCTCAAACATGGTTGAAGTAGTAGAGGATTTTTTAGAGGATAGAGATATCCGCATTCCTTCATCTGATAAAGAGATGGTGGCCGCGGGAGACAGTCCCAAGAACAATTCTTCAAGAATCTACGGTGCGGATTATAGCGAACTTGTAGAGGGATTCGAGGATGTTCAGGGAATATCGCCCCAGAGAACCCAGATTGACAGGCTCAAAGCTTTATCAGCCTGGTGCGAAAAATATCTTCCTGACGAAGATGATTTTTACTCGATTCTGTTTGATGCAGGATTCACCGGAAGGCAGATAGAAGATGCCTGCGGCGAGGATGCAGCAGTTGCAGCTAAAACATACTGGGAGGAACACGGATACATCTGATAATCAATCGTCAATCAAGGGCTTTTCCATTACGGGAAAGCTCTTTTTTGTTGCTCAAGTGGTGTAATATTTGTATTGCTTAAAATGCCTGTTCATGCTATCATGATATACAGATAGCGTATTTAAAGGAGGAATGTTTGTACTCAACTCTAAAGAGAAAAACACCATTAAGGGCCAAAGCGCCATTAAGAGCAAAGAAAGGACTCAATACATATAAACCACTGAGGGCCGGTGCTTCTACTGCCAGCAAGCCAAAGAAAAGCGGCGAAAAGAAACAAAGACAGGCCGCATACAAGCCCGTGTATCCTTATGCCAGTATTTTTACAGCCGACCTTAAGACATGCTATATAACCGGTTCTAATAAGGATAGTGCAGACATACATGTACATCATATTTTCGGCGGCGCAAATAAAGCCAACTCTGAGAAATATCATTTCCTGATTCCGCTCCGTGCAGACTGGCACGACATGGCAGATTACGGAATCCATTTTAATAGAGAACTTGATCTCAAGATAAAGAGGTTTTGTCAGGATTACTGGCTTGAGCATTACGGAACCAAAGAAGAGTTTATAGTCACCTTTTCAAAATGGTGGTAGGAAGGAGTGTTCATGTCTGCTATTACATTTCCAATCGTTTTTTAGCACAAACTATCAAAAAGGACGTTAAAAAGCTTTTTGCAGGCATGGATAATGCGGCTAACGAAGTCGTGACCCGGAGTAGAAGCATAGAAAGGCCGAAAATTTGAATAAATGCAGAAGTATAGATAAGGACTGTAAATTCTGGCTTCTTACGATATTTATAAGCTTTATCATTGAAGTCATCGTGTTAATTCTGATATTCAAATATATTCTTGTAGAATATCCCATGTCGGAAAACTATTTTCAGTCGAACTACATTTTAGAAGAAACCCAAAGGAGCATTGATAGAGATGAGCAATGAACTACCACCACCGACAACATCGGAAATGGTTTCAACAATACCTTGCGGTATAGTAAGGCACGTTCACGGTGCCACTACTCCGTCAGGCAAAGCCCTTCGGCATACTTGAAAATGTTATTTGATGCGCTTATGGCGCGTGGGAACTAACACCTTGTATATTTTACGCACCACAGGTTCTTGGTTTGTTAGATTCGTGGCACAACCTCATATATACAGTTTTCAAGGTTCCGATATGTTTATTCTATCACGAACAGCTGTTCGTGTAAAGGTGATTCATCCCACATCCGATTTCATCGGAAGTGGTTTTCTCGCAAGTTATTTATAAAGCAACAAGAGAGTGTATCGAAGGCAATGTATACGGTCCTATGAGTGAACAGACACTAAAACATGCGCTTAGTAAAGAGGATTACACATGAGCAGTAATGTATCACGTCTTTGTATAAACTGTGGAAGACGGTTTATTGCAATTAAAGGAAGGCAGGCTTTTTGCTCTCTTGAATGTAAAAAGCGCTATGGAAATCATACTGGCTATCGCTGTGCTACATGCAGAACGCTTCCATGTGAGTATAGAGACCCGAATACAAATGTTACGCCGGATAACTGCCCAAATTACAAATGGAACTGGTAATTATGCAGAAAATAACCATCAAATGTACCTGGTGTAGTCATTGGCACAGCAGAAATTCAATAGACAAGCTTAAGGAACGCCACGTCTGAAACAAAAATGACAAGCACAAAGCACCGGGACCGGAAGAAGGATTTGAGGAAAAATAAATATGGCAGATAGAGAATCGTTAATAAACCAGCTTGCCGCTTCAATGGGAGCAGGCGGATATGCACAGACAAAATATGAAGAGTCCCGTTATGATCCTGATACAGGAACACTTTACTGCAACGGACAGATTATCACCAAAAACACAATAGATCTTGCAGAAGGCTTTTATAAAAACATGCAGGCAAAGTGCGACCTAAAGACACCTGAGGGGCGGCAGATGGCTGCTATCTATCAGGTGGGACTTGAGGGAATAACCAGGTTAAGAAGGGCTGACAAATAATGGATTCACAGACAAAAACAGAACTGTTCCACATGTATCAGAGCTATAAGCGTGAGCTGTGGACATATACAGGACAAAACTTTGAAGATGAGCTGCAAAACTGGTTTGAAGATATGATGACGATGCCGGATATGGAAGTAAAGCCTATCCGCAATGCCCACACAAATGCACTTATTGGCTTTCTGATGGTACAGGATCTTGACAAAAAACAACAGGCAGCGTCAGGATGCAGATGGTTCATATCAGAGGCGTACATTATGCCTGCTTATAGGAATCAGCGTTTTATGACGACTGTAATCCATGACTTCGTAGCACAGCACAAAGGTAATATTGGACTTGTCACGATAAACAAGAATGATAAAGCTACAAGGTTCTGGGAATATACATTTAGTGGCCTTGAATATACAAAGGAACGGGTAGATTGTCTTAGTAATGCCACAGACAGTTTTTACAAATTTACGGCACCGTCATTAGCAAATGTTTAAGTCAACTACCCATCACCCGGTAGTGGGTTTCCGTCCATAGCAACGAAAGGCTTTATTTATGAAAATAAAATGTGACTATTGCGGAAATATATACGAGGAATATCAAAAGAACTGCCCGAGCTGCGGAGCACCAAACCCGTCACATCACGATGGGGACAAGCAGCCGCATACTATAGAGGAACTGAAAAAATGGTATGAGGACAGGCACCTGCCACCACCTGAAAAGACCAGATTCTTTATAGGAGTCGATTATATACAACCCCGGGCTTTTGGCATTTACAAAGATGAAAACGGTGAATTTGTAGTCTATAAAAACAAGGCAGACGGCTCAAGAGCTATCCGCTATAAAGGTAAAGATGAGGCTTATGCCGTAGATGAGCTGTACCAAAAGCTAAAGGATGAGATAGTTCATCAGAAAAACCTCTCTCATAATCGCGGTTCAGTAAATACCGTGCAGAGACAGGCACAAAAAAAGCGTAGCAGTCGTATTGTTACGGCATTTGTTATCATCTGGTTCAGTATCGCCATCGCAACAGCGTTTCTTGGCAGATATCAGAGCAGAAACAACGGATATTACAGTTATGATGATACTTATTACTACAACGACAGCAATACGTGGTACTTCTACGACAATGATTATGGTGATTGGTATGTAACAACCGCTCCTGCACAATATGACCCTGAATATACGGATCCATATTACATGGGGCGCACTTATGAAGATATTGACTGGGAAATATCCGACAAGGACTTTATCTTAAGTGCCGGGGGAAATCTTAAGGATTTTACAGATGTAAAAGATAGTGCATCTTATCAAGATAACCACACTTCAAGCAGCTCTGACTCTGATTATGATTGGGATTCTGAATCAGATTCATGGGATTCTGGCGGAACTGATTGGGATAGTGACTGGTAATAGTGCATCAAAGGAGACCCGATATGCTCCACCAGCTCAAAAGAAAACAAACATACACAGATTTCAAGGAAAATTTTGTTGTTTTCTTTACAGAAACCATATATGAGAAAGGAAAATGTTTATGATTGATGTTGTAAAACGAGGTTCTGTAATTGAACTTACTGATAACAATAGAAAAACTTTGTACGGTAGAGTTGTAGACTTCAGAATGCAACGCGACAACAACAAATACAACACGTTTATTTTCATCGAAGAAATTGAGGATGAAAATACCAGTTCTGAACACTACGGACAGGCAGCTATTGCAGTAGATGATATCAAAGATATTACGCTCCATGAGAATTTGGCAAATAATCTTCCACTCATCAGCACCCTCAAGTAAATTGCCCCTCAACAACTTTGAATACCCAAAATATATTGATAAATCACGTAACTCATTCAAAACAGCCCCGATGCGATGCATTGAGGCTGTTTTATTTTTCGAAACTATATAGTTGACCCATGTGCGCAAATCGCATATAATGTATACATAAAAGTTCTAACATGTATATATAAATGTATAGATAATTATAGAAGGGAAATAGAATGAGTCTTAGCAAAGAGAAAAGAGAAGCTGCGAAGTATTATTTATTAGAGCAGATAGCATCAGGAAATCCGTCATATGTTCAAAAAACTGCCGATGTTTTTGAAATTACACGCGCAGCTGTGTATGGGTATTTGCGCGAAATGGAAAAACAGGAGATTGTAAGAAAAAGCGGGAAACGATATGCCCTTAATGAGGAAGTATATCAGTTTGCCTATGCCCGAACTAAAGAATTGGAAGAAACGGAGATATATGTAAAAGATATACAAGGCATATTATTAGGATTAGACGACAATATTCAATCTATATGGGAGTACGCAATATCAGAGATGTTGAATAATGCTATTGATCACTCCACCGCCAAAAAGATACATATTGTTGTATCAAAGACATATTTATACACAACCGTATCTATTTGGGATGACGGTATTGGGATATTTGAAAAAATCAAAGGGTATTACCATTATGACTCACTTGATACAGCAATTATGGAGTTATTTAAAGGGAAATTAACAACAGATACGGAAAATCACTCCGGCGAAGGAATTTTTTTCACGTCAAGAGTGATGGATGTGTTTGGTGCATTTTCTGACGGCAAATTGTTTAGTCACAATAATTACAGTGATGTTATCAAATCTTTTAACGAAGAAAAAACACCAGCAAAAGGAACATTGATATTTATGCGTTTATCTAATTTTAGCAAAAAAGTTTTGCGAGATATATTTGATGCGTATGCTGATGTTGATGGAGGCTTTACTAAGACCAGCATACCATTGAATCACATATATCCAAATGGGTATCCGATATCCAGATCTCAAGCCAAACGATTAACTCACAGGTTTGATGATTTTGAGGAGATAGAGCTTGATTTTCAAGGAATAAGAGACGTTGGCCAAGGCTTTGCTCATGAAATATTTGTGGTGTTTCAAAAAAAACATCCTGAAATTAAAATCACAGCCACAAATGCATCTAAAGCCGTTGAGAAAATGTTGCATCACGTATTAGCTACTTGATTAGTTCGGCTTAGACTGCTTTAAGAATATAGAATTTAAACATCATTCTCCTGTGCAGTACCTAATTGCAACACAGGAGAATTTTTTCGCCTTGTAAATTCGCTAAGGTGCTTTCTGCTGGAGGTACACGGCATTATTCATGTTATCACGTTTATGGATTGTATTGTACAATTTATGCTAAAAAAGCATCAGAGTTGACTTATAATCAATCTCTGATGCCTTTTATTATTTTTCATGGAAGAATCATCTTCTGCGCTTATAAATCACAACTCCTGCAATAATACATATTAGAGCTACGACACACACACCAATAATGACATAGAGTAGAGTAGTATTTGCGGGGATTTCTTCCTGCTGTAAGATCTCGCCACATTCGGTGCACTTGATTACTCTGAGCCCAGGCTTGGTTAATGTTGCCCTCTGAGAGACTTCCCACTCTCCTTCGGTATGAGGCAGTTTATCAACCATCATGGTTTCAACAGGTTCACCACAGACGGTACAATATCTAACGTTTCGTCCTTCCTCAGAGCAAGTAGCTTCTTTTTCGGTTGTCCAATCTCCGGGCTTATGTCCAAGTGCAGGAATGACAGATTCGATAGTATCGCCACAGTCAACACACATCTTGGTTTCGGTTCCGGTTTCTGTACAATTAGGCTCTTTGGTAACAATTGAATCGTAATCATGAGACTTCATGGCAATTACTTCTGTATAGCTATCACCACAAGAGCATGTGTAAGTCATTTCTCCGGCTTCGGTACAGGTTGCCTCTTTGGTTACTTTTGCTGTGTATGAATGGGTGTGTTCCTCTTTCTTTATGGTTGCAGAAGAGCTACTTTGAGTATTTGTCTCGCCATATTGCTTATCAAGTTTTTCAACCATTTGCGCTGCATAACTAGGATTTTTTAAAAATTGCTCTCTATCAACTCCCAGCTCTGAATACCATCTTTCTATTTCATCTTGCGTTATAAATCCATTACCATCATAATCTTCAAAGCTCCAAGAAGGTAACGTGCGGATTGCTGTCACCATCATCCCTGTGAAAATACACATACTAACAATTAAGGTGAATACAATCGTTTTCTTCACTCTCAAATAACTCATTTTAACCTCCAACTAAAAACATAAGTGTTTTATTTATTACACTATTAGTATATACCTTCAGTATATTAAATGCAATACATTTATTGCTTTCATATAGAGATTATTCAAATTCGCCAGGAAACGGCTTCTCCATGAAATTATCATATTTTTTCTGTTCTTGATGGTAGGCTGTTACTGCTTTCTGGGAGTATTTTTCAAGTAGTTCCTCTTTGTTGTGGCTACCTTCAAGTGAAGATAGCAATAATTCAGGCATGCGATACTCAATTTTCTCTACATCACATCCGGCAACTTCCAGATCTTCTTTTGTGAAATTGTCTATCACATAAGCGTCTTTATCGTCGTACATTTCGATGCGGTAATCCCCTGTGGAATTTTCACGCTTTACTTCAAATGTTATTCCACGATCTATGTTGACCAATTGACAGATATTCGCGAACGGATCAAGACTTAGATACATATGTTTGTCACTCCTATTGCAGAATAAATTTGTATTTGATTTCCTTCCAATTATATTTCCATCAGAAAATAATGTGAAATTAATAATCTCTAAATTTTTCTATTATTGATGCCCAAGACGAATCCTGCAAGTAAATCTCATCTTGAAAATTCGCTAACGGTGTAATATACTTATTGCGTAATAGGTTGATTTATTATACTACTGGGAGATTTGATTTTGAAAAAACATAAAATATTACCCTCATTAGCAATAACAGTTTCATTGATAGCATCGCTGCTTTCACCTATCGGGAATATTATTCCCGACACAACAATTAAGGTAGAAGCAGCATACGATAGTTTATCGACAGGCATTGAATCTCGGACACGTTCCGGGCTGACATTATCTTCAAGTTCTGGGGATGTATGGACCGTAGATGATGTTCCAGAAATATTACCTGGAGAAGATCTTGATACTCATGATAAAATCAGAACGTCCTTAATTGCATATCAAACTATCGGACTGACGGTGACGAGATGTGAATTGGGTACAAAAAATCCAATTAAAGAAGATTGGATTGCTTTTCCTTATGAAGTAGATTCAATAACTAATGTCGTTCAAGGAGACGGAACATCTCGCTCTTACTTCGGCTTTAACATTGATGAAATTAAAGCCATGATTGGCTCATACAGTGGAGACTGGCTTGCAGATCTTGAAAGTGGAGAATTGTGCTATTTAAAAGTAGATTGTGTAATGATAACAATCAACTACAATTATAAAAACCCGTTGCGCCAAAATTCGGGCGATGCTCTCTATCCTGGGGGACATGCGCTCGATGAATACCCCAATATATTTAATGACAAACCCGCCGTCTATGACAACGTAGGCATAGGCAAAACTCCTGATGACCTCGTTAAAGCCTACGGCTGGGCATCACCTAAGTCTATCAGAACTCACTTTGATAGGTATATTCTCTTTGCGGGCGAAGAAGACATTATTCCCCCAGAATTTCCACCAGATCCTGATGATGGATTTTATAAACGTACAGGCAAAACGGATCCTCACTACTATACATGGAACACCTCCGACGATAGCGGAGAAGCTGTTGACGGGCCATTTCATTTAGACAAAGGTATTCCATCCGGTGAAAACATCACTAACGGAGTTGGTGCAGACACATGGTTTGGAAACTATGAAATCAGATGGCATAAAGGAGAAAGGTACTATACAAACAATTTTGAATTTACAGTGGACTATTCCTGGAAAGAGCTTGTTCAGGACACAGACCCTGCGACAGGAACGCCAATAGGCGAACCTCACGAAGAGGTAATGTCAGATGAAATAGAAGAAATAAGAACTTGGACAGACATCCTCCGCTCATATAAGTATTATTATATCTCAAATATCAACATGTATGAGATTGCGGATATAGAAGTGTTTAACGATGTATATCCCGGTGATTGGATTGACTATACTTATCCCGGCAATTCTATTCCAATGGAATGTCAAATCAACGGCGTTCCAAACCCGAAAGAAAAAGACTCTTGGCTTACAAGCACAGATCAGCACGTCAAGTGGCCCGAAAAAAACACAGCTATGCAACACAAAAGCAGCTCGGTAAGTAAAGTGTATGATTCCAAAGCTGAAGCCAAAGAGGCCGCTGAAGACAAACTTGAAAAGCTCATCAAAGAATGGTACGACATTGTGCATGATGAAGAAATTACAGAAGAGGATCCGGTAAAGGGCGTAACAAGCTGGAACGATTATCTTCGTCTTGATGAACTACTTTATATGAATGGCGTGTCAGGTTACATGCCGGTATCAGAAACCACTACATATTCAGATGGCCGGAAAATCTATTATGGTGTCAGCACTATTGAAGAAGAGACAGAAGATGCCGAGGCTGCATCAACATCCTGCAAAGATTTACCGGAAGGGGAAAATGATGAGTTTTGGAAGTTTAGGGAAAACAAAGAAACCGTCCTTATACCAAGGGATGTCGCAAACGGAGTCTACCCAACAGGCCTTCAGGCAACTTACCTCAAGAGAATACTTAATAACAACACAGGAAAAACCTTTACAGAATCCCCTATATCGTCACACATAAAACCAGGATTCGAAAAGAATGAACCTGTATATGTCCATACACCTGTAGTAGGGCCTGTGACCATCCTTGATGCAAATACAGGAACGCAGCTCATAACAGAAAACCTCACATCTGATACTGAAATTGTTAATAAAGACGGTACGACAACAGATGGAAAGGTTATCGCAGAACTCATACTCGACCATACTTATACATTCAGGTTTGACCCTGCCCGTCACAGAGCAATTCAGGGCTACTCACCAAGCGGAGAGGAAAGGATGTATAACAAGTATGTCCTTGCTAAATGGGTAAGATTTCCCTTCCATGTAGGAATGTATAATGATGATGGAAGCATCAAGTTTTTCCAGCCTATTGAGGACGAAGACCATGAATATAATGGCGTATATTACACCGACTGGATCGAATGTAACTTCAATCCCGAAAATGATTCCGGTCACGATACTGACTATGATGAAATGACCAAGTTCTATATCCCGCCTTTTGCAGAGGAAAAAACCTATTGGGAAATTCAGTACATGGTACTTTCATCCAACGTCTATGACGAACATGGTGTAAACCATATATCAGCTCAGGAAGCATACCATAACGTACTTTGGAATGCAGGAGAATCGGGTGTCAACTATGTGGCAACATATAAAGTGCCCGTGGAAGTTTCAGGTATCATCTACGATTTTCAGATCATAGGGACAAACTCATATCAGGACTTTTCTGATGAATATTACGATGATTCCGCAGTATCTGTTAAGGGTGACATCGCTTTCTCGCCAAGAAAAGAAGAGAAGAAGCAGGGTAATAAGAACAGACTTGGCGGTACAAGTGTAAGATATAACCTTGACGGAAAGACGACAAGACTTTGGGAAGAATCAAATACGCTTCCTATGGGGCTTGGCTCATCAAAGGTATGGTCAAATGCAGGTTATCTCAAGGCAGGAACGTTCTTTACATACTCAGTAAAGACAATTGCAAACCTTTGGGATGAGACTGGAGACTGGGTAAATATCTTCCCGACATTTAGATGGTATGATATCGACGGAACTGAGCATAGCGATATTCAGGTTTATTACCCCAACCCGGATGGCGATGGCCTTATAAGATATGGCAGCGCATGGGACATCCAGTCGCTCCAGGGAGCTGACCTTGGAACCGGTCTACAGAAAACTCCTGATCACAGGACATTTACGTTCTGGAATGAGCAGATGGCGGGAATGCTTTGGGACACCGACAATACAACAGATAAGAATGCTGCACAGTTCCTTACAACAGACCTTGATTATTATGCCGACAAGACATCTGATCCTGATTATTATCATAACCCTGACTTTAGGTACACTATTGCAAGGCATAATTACTTAAAGAGCGGTGACGGTACGATAACAGATTCCGACGTAGCAGAGTTCTTTACAAGAAAGGTTGCCTTTGGGGTAATGAGTCAGCAGAAGCTCAATGCTCAGATGAGGACTTTAACAGGTAATTATGAGGAATTAGAAGTGAACCTTGATGATGACCAGGGACACCTTACATTATCAAAGTTTAACCTTAACAACCCTGACACAAAGGAAAAAATGAAGTACTGTATGCAGACCTGGTACGGCACTTACTACATCCCATATGGCATACTTGTATGTGATGGTGATACATTTAAAAACCTTGGAGCAACAGATCAGGACAGCGATGGAGTCATCGACTACTATGACTATCTTGTACAGTTTAACAACGGTACAGATAACGCAGGAAACCCAGTAAAGGGCGTGGACAAAGAAGCTGACTTCTGGCTTAACACTCCTAAAAAATTCCCTTACGGCTTCCTAATGCTCAACTTCAAGATCACAACCACAAACAATAACAATCCTCACCTTCAGTACTATGGTGGAACAAAGGATATGTGGAAGGTACAGGGAGCAAAGACAACAGCCCCTATGGGAGATGAGATGATAACTGATAAGTACCCGATACAGGATATTCCTCTTAAAGATGGCGATATAGCATTCATTCAGCCAAACGAGAAGAACAGAGAGTACTTCACTCAGTCCATTACTCCAAACTAATGTTGAATACGCCAAAAGCGTAATATAGAGTAAACGTAAAAAAGCTTCCGTAAAAAATAAAAGTCACTAATCTCATTTTCGGGATTAGTGACTTTTTTGCGTTAGCTTAAGTTTCACTTAGTCAGAGGTTAACCAGCCTCAAACAAATCCTGCCGAGCACGGGGCAGGTGATGTGTTGCGTAGTGTAATACATTATTTCAGGCCCCGTCATAGATGGCGGGAGGAGTTTAATATGGTTAAAGCATCAAGAACACTTGTAGTAATTGATTTCGTAGCACTTAAAGTAGCTGTTAAAAGGTATCCTTATGAGGGGCAGAAGGCTTATGCCTATATGCGCGATTTCTTCGAGAATAAGATCAACGAAGAAACCCTCTTTAAGGCCCTTGAACAGCTCAATAAGAAGCACGAATTCATGACCGATATCGCAACGCCCGAAAGGGCTGCAACTGATATCCGTCAGGCTGTTAGTATGTCAGTAACAGCTCAGTTTGCCGCAAAGTAAAAAGAACCCCCGGACGATCACAAGTATCTCCGGGGATTTCTTTAGCTATTAGGCATTAAAGGCTTTACAGCATGCCATTATTCTTAAGAATTTTTTCCTTTTCTTCTCTTATTCCTGCATCAGCCAACTCTCCTAAATGCGCAAACATCTCATCTATATCCTTATCAGAGAAGCTTCCGCCACTATTAACTTTCATCTCCATCTTTCTTATATGAGAATCAGCAGCATCTATAATTTCTTTATTCATTTCATCTACTTCATTAAGGAGTCTTCCAACTCTCTTTTCTTTATTTTCAAAAGCAATTATCTTACTCATCACGTCTCCATCTATTTTCATCGTTTTTATTTTATATGATGTTAATTATTATACCCATATATTACTACAAACATATATTATTTGCAATACATTTATTATCTTAATGGTGTAATATCTTGTGGCCTAATTAGTGACAGACAGGTAAATAGAGTCCAGTCTAAAATTAAATCAACACAAAAACAGCAACGAAAGGAGTATTCATGGAAACTCAAAGCCTATCTAACTGTCACGCACTAATCTGCTACACAAATATCATGCTATATAGTTCCAGAGATGGTAAAGCCCCGCTCTTATGGAATGGTATGGAAGTTATGTGGATTGATATTGTAACAGCGCAGACGCTCAATCATAGGACCGGACGTGTGAAAAGCAGTACTATCGGGGCCAATATAGCCGCCGTGTCAATAAAGAGCGTTATCGCTGAAATAGAACCTGATATATATCGGATCAGCGAAGAGGAATTCTCTAAGCTGCTTAAAAATGGCATTCGCACCGGAGTTGAAATATCTCTTGATGATACCACTAATGAGGACAGCGAATACATTAATAGCGACAAAGAGCTATATGATATAATCCATCTATATAATTGTCGTAATGAATAATAGAGAGATTGTGCCATGAATAATAAGAATAATACTAAATTCAACGGGAACCTGCTCAAATCATGCAGAAAAAAACTAGGATTATCCCTGGAGAAACTAGGCAAAAGTCTTGATTACAGCAGACAAACAATATATAAGTACGAAAAGGGTCTTTGCAATCCTGACTACGGCTTTATTGATGACATGATAGACTTTTTCAACAAGAACGAAATATACGTCAAGCGTGACGATTTTCTGTTGAGAGAAAGAGATATTGCTCTAACAAATGCTTCTGATATTTTAAATAAGAAGCCTAATAAAGAGTTTTCTTACGATTCTTACAATGAAGAAAACAGCGCCAAAATCGCAAGTATTGGTATAAATACAAAGCGTCTCTACAAATTAACCTATGTAATGGATAGCTCAGTAGTTTCCACGGATATCAAAAGTCCTTACACCTATGGAATAAGTATTCTTGCCATGCTACAAAATCCGCATTCTAAAAATACTCCTGTTGACACTCTTAATGTTATAGGCGGAAAGTTATATATTAAGCATCAAGATATTCTCAGAATGAAAATGGTAAATGACTCATCATGGAAAGGATTCTACGCCAAAATAACAAGCAATCGATTCACAGAATATATCGCACCGGATTATATCGAAGTATATGATTATGATATTGAACATATATCTAAGATGTTTACAGAGTATTCGAATGAAGAATATTATAGCGTGAACACTCAAGAAGCTAACAGTAACGGCCCACAAATTGAAGGCGGCAAATTTTGGGAATACTTATACCCCCTTGGAAGCAAAAACAGAGATCAACTCGAAAGCTGGTTGTACAGCTTCACTATAGAGGCAATGTCATTTTGCTTCCATAACAAAAGCGTCAAGTAAATACTTGGCGTTTTCTTTTAGTGTATTTTTGTATTGCAATTATTACTCCGTTTGTGTATACTTTTCTATAGACAGGAGGATTTTTATATGATTTCAATTCCCGAAAATATCGCACCTTACCTTGAAATAGAAGATTGTAGTTCGTTTCCAATGTCAAGATATTACGCAACTAAAGATATGGATGACATTCTGGATGATATCGTCAGAATGCAGAGAACAGCAGAAAAGCTTCAGAAGATGGGTATAAGTTATCTTAACTCAACAATCCTGTACGGAGTTCCCGGAACAGGAAAAACGACAGCAGCAAGATATATCGCATATAAGCTTGGTAAGCCACTTGCTAAGATCAACTTCGCGCAGCTCCTCGGTGGGGAATTTGGAACAACAGCCATGAACATATCTGCTATATTCAGATTTATAGCAGATGTGGACTGTATCTTCCTTATGGACGAAATTGACTGCGTAGGAGTGAAGAGAGGTACGGAGTCAGCAGTAACAGGCGGAGAGCTTGCAAGAGTAACAATAACAATCATGCAGGAGCTTGATTACTACCGTGATCACAAGCTTAAAGCCATATTAATGTCAGCAACCAACAGGATAGACATCCTTGATGAAGCTCTTGTGTCAAGATTTTCAATCCAGCACCAGCTTAAGCCTCTTACAAATGAGGACACAGAAAACTATGTAAAGAAGTTCCTTGATGACGTTAAAGTACCTTACGACGAATATAACATCGAGGATTATGCAGGAGAAAACAGCGCTCTTACCCAAAGAAATGTAGAGGCCGATATGGTCAGATGTATTGCGGAGTGGGTAGATAAGGGCGGAAATTTCGTTCTTAATCATATAGGGTGATCACATGAGAAAAAGACTTTTATCAACACTTACTTTGACAGTTATGCTTACCGGATGCGGACCGGCACCTGAGGCAGCATTAGAACCTACAGAGGCAGTATCTGAGGTCCAGACGCAACCTACGCCTCAAACGGTAGCTGCTCCTGAGAATATCGTTATCACAGATGAAAGCAGCGCCGAAGTCTCAGAAGAAGCGCCTATTATAGATAATGGGATAGTAATCGATGCGGGCGATGCAAAGGTCTTAGAATCAACCATAGACCAGATCACAGAGCAGTTGGAGAAATGATAATGGGAAATAATGTCATAGAAGTTAACGCCAATAATATAGATGTCATGGACTCCGAGGATATCTTGGAATTCTTTTACACACGATATAGAGGGCTTAAAGTACCTGACACAATAGAATTCTTTGAGCTTGCAAAGATAGAACGTATTCTTTCATATCTGGCCAATGAAAGGAGCTTTTTAAATTATCTTTTGTGTGCCGTGGATATCCAGGCGAGAAAATATAAGATGGCAAAACTCACAGATGAACATACATCCGCAGTGTGCAAAAAAGAGATTATAAAGGCATACAAGGATAGCTTGGAAACAATGAGCAACACTATCTCAAGAATGATTACCATCTATCAGCTCGAAAAAGAGCAGGAGAGGTACGAAAATAAGTTAGACAGGATTGGAGCATGAGCATGGAGCTTGAGGCAATCGGCCTTTCTCAGAGGGAGATTACAAAACTAAATAAAAAGGGATTCTTTTCGGTGGAAGACGTGCAGCAGTTCTATCCAAGAAAATATTATGATTATTCCAAGACAACTCCACTCATGCCTCTTGCAGATGGCTGCAATATTGCTGTCATAGGCACTTTTAAGGAAATGAAGAC
>JAEEGF012056630.1_pt1 | contig 22458 bp, 19 predicted proteins | sample 9134171 | NCBI WGS metagenome assembly JAEEGF01 (sample SAMN16246542, study PRJNA631951) | gut metagenome | biome: gut microbiome; feature: rumen; material: AP-attached | host: Bos | place: Iran: Karaj | collected 2018-10 | reverse complement strand
GGACGATACAAGACTCGAACTTGTGACCTCCCGCACGTCAAGCGGATGCGCTACCAGCTGCGCCAATCGTCCGTATTCATTTTGCAGGTTGTATTCTACATCATGAGATATTCGTTGTCAAGATTTTTTTCCTGGCAAAACAGAAATGGTGTTGCATCTTTTCTGTTTTATGATATAATACAAAAGCTCAAACAGATGCGGATGTAGTTTATCGGTAGAACTCCGGCTTCCCAAGCCGATAAGGTGGGTTCGACTCCCATCATCCGCTCCAAAATAATAGTCCTTGGGCCCCAACAGGTCCAGGGATTTTTTTTGATTTTTTAGCTTTTATAGATTAACGTTTTATTTCATGTCATATCAGAATAGGTATAAAAGAATCAGAGGAAAGCTGAATGAAAAGGCTTTCCTCTGATTCTTTTATGCTTGCTTACGTGGCATTGCCGGCAAACTGTGTCATATACAGATGATAGTAATTTCCGCCTTTGGCAAGAAGTTCTTCGTGTGTTCCGGTCTCTATGATGTGGCCCTGGTCCATCACAACGATCAGATCGGCGTCACGGATCGTAGACAATCGATGCGCAATGATCAGGCTGGTGCGGTCACGCATCAGTTCGACCATGGCATTCTGGATATGCTGCTCGGTCCGGGTATCGACCGATGAAGTCGCCTCATCCAGGATCAGGATCTTCGGATAACTGAGGAAGGCGCGTCCGATCGTGAGAAGCTGCCGCTGGCCCTGAGAGAGGTTTGCGCCGGCAGCCGTCAGCACCGTGTCGTATCCATCGGGAAGAACGGCAACGACCTTGTCGCAGTTGGAACTTTCAGCGGCTTCGATCATCTTTTTGTCGGTTATGGATCGGTCGGCGTATTTCAGATTGTTTCGCACGGTATCGGTGAAGAGGACCGTATCCTGCAGCACGATGCCTACCGCGTCGCGCAGTACATCGGTGGATATGTCTTTTATATTTGTCCCGTCAACCGTGATGGAACCGCCGTCGATATCATAGAAACGCATGAGAAGATTGACGACCGTAGTCTTTCCGGAACCAGTGGATCCGACCAGCGCGATCTTCTTTCCGGCTTCCACCTTCAGGTTGAAATCGTAGATCACCTGCTTGCCGGGAACATAGCTGAAGTCGACGTTTTTGAATTCGATGGTACCTTCCGTGATCGGGAAAGTGGTGCTGCCGCTCGTGTCTTCGCTCTGTGCGTCCAGGATATCGAAGATACGTTCCGCACCGGCCATGGCTGTCTGTATCTGACTGTAGAGCTGCGCCAGCTCATTGATCGGGCGGCTGAACTGTTTGGAATAGATGATAAAGGCGGAAATGACGCCGACGGTTATCATGCCGCACAGCGCAAACCATGCGCCGAACGCGGCGACGATGACAAAGGAAAAGTTGTTGATCATGTTCATGAGCGGGCCCATGGCATTTCCGATGACATCAGCGATAATGCCGGTTTTGGTCAGTTCATCGCTGGCTGCATTGAACTCAGAGATCGTGCTTTCCTGCAGGTTATAGGCGGTCACTGTTTTGCAGGCCGATACTTTTTCTTCCACGATACCGTTGAGTGTTCCCAGGAGAGTCTGCCTGCGGAGGTAGTACTTCCGCATCAGCTTCGTCATGACGCGGGTGACCAGAAGAGACAGCGCAACGGAAGCACATGTCAGCAGCGTAAGGGGAATGCTGAAACGAAGCATCATGATCACAGTGCCTATGAACATCAGCACGCCGGAAAAGAGAGAGGAAAGACTGGACGAGATCACATTGGAGACGTTTTCCGCATCATTTGTCATGCGGCTCATGATATCTCCGTGGGAATGACTGTCAAGGTAGGGGATCGGAAGCGAGATCACTTTGCCAAACAGCTGGGAACGAAGACGATAGATCACGCGCTGAGAGAGTCTCGCGGAAAGAAAACCCTGCAGCAGCGTTGCGCCGCCGTGGATCAGATAGATAATGAGCATGATCCCCAGAATGCGCGGAATATCTCCGAAATGTCCGCTGACCAGGTTGTCGATGGCACTGCTCTGAAGGCTTGGCGCCGTAACACTGGCGATTACCGCGAGAAAGACCGTAAGAGCAAGAAAGAGTACATATTTCTTTTCGGGCGCGAAGTAGGAGATCAGCCGTGAGAGCGTCTTTTTTCCTTCTTTGGGCTTTTCAACCGGAGCGCCCATGCTGCCGCGTCCGCCTCCGGGCCGGAATCCCTGCTGGGCGACGGAAGATTTGATCGTGGTGCTCATGCCGTCGCCTCCTCTCTGAGCTGAGAGTCATAAATATCCCGATAAAGAAAGCTTGTTCTCAACAGCTGCTGATGTGTTCCTATCGCGGCAATCCGGCCCTGATCGAGAACAACAATGCGATCGGCATTCCGCACGGAGGCGATCCGCTGCGCGATCAGGATCTTCGTGACATCGGAATAGTTCTGAGCCAGCGCAGTATATAAAGCAGCTTCTGTCTTCAGATCCAGCGCGCTGGTGCTGTCGTCAAAAATCAGGATCTCGCCTTTCTTCAGCAGTGCCCGTGCAATGGCAACACGCTGCCTCTGTCCGCCGGAAAGACTCATGCCGCGTTCTGCCACGGCAGTATCATAGCCATCCGGCTGCTGCATGATAAAATCATCCGCCTGCGCTGCTCTGGCAGCGGCACGGATCTCATCCTCCGTTGCTTTCGGATCACCCAGGGCAATGTTGTCGCGGATCGTTGTGGAGAAGAGCTCGCTTTTCTGCAGGCAGACAGTCACTTTCTCTCTGAGAACAGCGGGATCATAGGCGCGCACATCAACACCGTCGATCAGAACACGGCCTTTCGTTGCATCATGAAAACGGGGGATCAGATTAACAAGGGTACTTTTGCCGCAGCCTGTAGCACCGATAATGGCAAGCGTTTCGCCGGGCCTAATGGTGAGATTGATCCTGCGCAGAACATCTACGCCGTTGTCCGGATAGGCAAAACTGACGTTTTCGAATTTGACCGAGCCGCGGGACCCGTCTTCTTCCATGGGAAGATCTTCCTGAACGATCTCCGACTCGGTATCGATAACTTCCTGAAGCCGGCGAGCGGAAGCCATGCCGCGTGATAAAGTCTGGAAGATCATGGCGAGCATCATCATGCCGTTGAGGATCTGAGAAATATACGTGATTGCGGCCATAACTGCACCCGGAGCGATATCACCCTCGCTCACCTGTACGGAGCCGACATAGATGATCCCGACGACAGCCATATTCAGGACGATGTTCATGACTGGACGCAGAAAGGAGAGCATCATCTGTACGGTAAACTGTGTATCCACCAGATCTCTGTTTGCACCGTCAAAGCGCTTTTCCTCATTCTTTTCCTGAACAAACGCTTTGACCACACGGATTCCTGTTACGTTTTCCTGAATGATGCTGTTCAGTTTGTCAAGGCTCTCCTGCAGCACAGTGAAGAGGGGATTCGTGCGCCAGACAACAAAAATAATATCGATCAGGATCAGGGGAAACGCGCAGGCAACGATGGTGCCAAAGCTCAGATCCAGGCTGAGCAGAGCAGCCGTTCCGCCAAGAAAGAACATGAGGCACCGGACGAGGCCGCGGATGAGCTGCATGATCAGCTGCTGGACCTGCGTCACATCGTTGGTGATGCGAGTAATAAGAGAACCGGTGGAAAAATCATCGGTCTGCTCAAAAGAAAAATGCATGATCCGACCAAAACAGAGTTTGCGTATCTCATTGCCGCAGCCCTGACCGGTGATGTTTGTAAACAGGGCTGACAGGAGCCCGAATAATCCGCCGGAGATAACAACAAACATCATTCGGATCCCTGTTGAGATCACCAGTGACAGATCTGCCGTTCCGTTGTTTCCGATGCCGAGAATGCCTTTGTCGACGATGGTTTCCATCATGCGGGGCTGAACCAGATCGACATAGACTTCTGCCACCATGAATCCGGCAGCAAGCAGGGCGAAATACCAGTATTTTTTTATAAATCTCAGAATAGTTTTCAGGCTGATCACCACGTTTCTACCTTCCATTTTGCTGTGTCCTTATTATATCCTTTGAGGTGTGAAAAATTCAATTCTTTGTTTTTGAGGAATTGCTCTTTTTATCCGTTTATAACAAAAATCATCATTCTTTTTTATACAGATTTTTCATTTCAGAAATGCATAAATGCTTTCCTTTTTCTGTATATCGTGGTAAAATATCGGAGCTAATAAATCGGGAGGCGTTTACTTATGGGTGAAAACTATATCAGCTGCCGGGAAGACAACGGCAGTATCCATATTTCTGAGGATGTTATCGTAAGTATCGTACGCGGCACAGTTTCTGATGTGGAAGGCGTTGCATCTCTTTCGTCAGCTGCGGGTTCGGAGATCGCCGAGCTGGTCGGTCTGAAGATGGCCAATAAAGGCGTAAAGATCCGCTTTGAAGAGGATAAGATCATCGCGGATGTGATCATCAACGTCAGCTACGGCAACAATGTGATGCAGGTGGCAAAAAACGTTCAGGATAAGCTGCTCAGTGTGATCCTGGATACCACCGGATTTGAGAAGGCTGAAGTGAATGTTCATGTCTCCGGTATTACGTTTGACCGCTGATTCTGATTTCTTGATTTTTTGGAGGGCAGATCCATGACCCGTGTTCATGCGAGAGAACTGGCTGTCAGACTGTTGTTTTCCATGCAGAGCTCCGGACTGTCACTGGCGGAAACCGAAGATCTGTTTTTTTCAGAAGAACACATAGCGTCTCTTGCGGAAGAAGACCCGCTGTTTTCGGAATATCCGGACGAAAGGACGCTTGCGTATATCCACAGGCTTACATCTCTGGCGGAAGAACATCTTCCGGAGATCGATGCAAAGATCGCGCTGTATGCCAAAGGGCGCCGGATCGAGCGCATTTCCAGAACGGCGCTGGCTGTTCTCCGCTGCGCAATTTGTGAGCTTCTGTATATGGAGGATATCCCGGTCGGTTCCGCAGTGAATGAAGCCGTTGAAATGGGGAAAACCTATGATTCCCCGGAAACGGCGTCTTTTATCAATGGCATCCTGGGCACAATGATCCGTGAAGAGGGCATCCGGAGAGGATCTGAACCTGATTCTGCGGATGATCATGAATAAGAATGGATCAGATATCTTTTGAGCAGACTGTTCTTTCCGTCAGTGAACTGAACCGGATCGTAAAAGACCTGCTGGAGTCTGACTCCCGCCTCTTCCAGGTTGTCATTGAAGGCGAATTATCCAATTACAAGATCTATCCTTCCGGGCATCATTATTTCACGCTGAAAGATACTGAGAGCAGTCTGCGCTGCGTGATGTTTAAAACCTACGCGGATCAGCTGCGTTTTCGCCCTGAAAACGGATTGAAGGTCACTGCCCGCGGCCGTATTCGTGTTTATCCGCGGGACGGAGCTTATCAGCTGTACTGCTCAGGACTGGTGCCCGTCGGTACAGGGGATCTGCAGCTTGCTTATGAACAGCTGAAAACCAGGCTCAACAGGGAAGGTCTGTTTGATGAAGAACACAAACGCCACATTCCGCTGTTCCCGGAACGCATAGCGCTCATAACATCTTCAGCCGGAGCCGCCGTGCATGACATGATCCGTATTCTGGGGCATCGCTGGCCGATGGCAAACGTAATCCTGCTGCCTGTGCGTGTGCAGGGAACGGAAGCCCCTGCCGAGATTGCCGGCGCTATCCGATACGTAAACGCGCATTCAGTTGCGGATGTGATCATCACCGGCCGTGGCGGTGGATCCATAGAAGATCTGTGGGCCTTCAACGATGAACACGTTGCCCGTGCCATTTATGAATCTGAGATTCCCGTCATTTCGGCGGTAGGCCACGAACCTGACGTCACGATCTCTGACTATGTCGCCGACCGGCGTGCATCTACGCCCTCCAACGCGGCCGAGATCGTGGTTCCGGATCAGAAAGATATTCAGGAGTTCCTGCGCTCGTTTGAGATCCGCTCGGAACAGGCTGTTCAGAAAAAGCTGCATCTTTTGTCTCAGCGTTTGTCCGAGATTCGGAACAAGCGTGTTTTGCAGGATCCCTACTATGTTCTGGACATTCGCAGACAGCTTCTGGACTCCCTTTCTGACCATATGCATGCTGCCTTCCAGAATATATTTTCGGGCAAAAGAGAAGCATTTGTGCGGGAAGCAGCCGCGCTGGACGCGATGAGCCCGCTGAAAGTTCTGTCGCGTGGGTATGCGATGGCATCCGGAGAAAACGGAACGATGATCCGGAGCGTGGAACAGATCAGCCGGGATCAAATAATCGATCTTCGTCTTGCTGACGGATCCGCGTCATGCAGGGTGCTGGAGATCAGAGGGGAAGAGTACACATGGAAAACGAAACAATGAGTTTCGAAGAATCGATTCGCCGCCTCGAAGAGATCGTCCGCAGCCTTGAACAGGGCGAAACGACGCTCAGCGATTCGCTGAAACTGTATGAAGAAGGAGCCGCTCTGCTCTCACGGTGCAGTGAAATGCTGGACAACGCAGAACAGCGTGTGGTAAAACTGCGTAAGGGTGCGGACGGGAAACCGGAGGAACTGCCTTTTGAAAGCTGACTGGAATATTACAGCCGCAGATTATCGCGCCCTTGTCGATCAGAGACTGAAGGATTTTCTGCTTATCGACGACAGTGATCCGCTCTCCGGATTTGCCGAGGCAATCCGCTACAGTCTTCTTGCCGGAGGTAAACGGATCCGCGCTATCCTGGCTCTGGAATTCTGCCGCCTTTGTGGCGGTGATCCGGAAAAGGCACTGGATGTGGCCTGCGGCATCGAGATGCTCCATGCCTACAGCCTGATCCACGATGATCTTCCCTGCATGGATAACGATGATCTGCGCAGAGGAAAGCCCACGAATCATATCGTATACGGAGAATGCACGGCGACGCTGGCCGGAGACGCCCTGCAGGCAGAAGCATTTCAGATGATCCTTCACAGCGATCTTCCTCCCATGGCGTGTCTTCGCTGTGCGGAAGCACTGTCGGAAGCCGTCGGGTTTGACGGGATGTGCGGCGGGCAGTATCTGGATATGCTCGGCGAGGGAAAGATCCTCTCAGCTGAAGAACTGGACGCGATCAACATCCGCAAAACTGGTGCGCTGATCACAGCGAGCTGCCGCATGGGTGTTTACGCGGCGGGAGGCACGGAGAAACAGGCAGAAGCCGCCGCTCATTACGGCGCTGCGATCGGCCTTGCTTTCCAGATCCGTGACGATATGCTGGATGTTCTAAGTACCGAAGCAGAACTGGGAAAACCAATCGGATCCGATCAGCAGGAACAGAAAAACACATATATGGCGATATATGGCGCAGAGGTCTGCGAAGAACGGATACAGAAGCTGAATCAGGCAGCAAAAGAAAGCATCCGGCGCTGCTTTACTGATACGGAGTTTCTGGATCAGATGGCAGATTCTCTCGCTGTCAGGAAAAAATAAAAGAATTGCAGGTGTGCCTGTTTGGGCGTTATTGACAAAATTAACACATCGCAGGATATCAAAGAGCTGAGCTGGGAAGAGCTGGACGCGCTGGCTATAGAGATCCGGCAGTTCCTGATCCGACATGTAGCGGAAACGGGAGGCCATCTCTCTTCCAATCTCGGCGCGGTGGAACTGACGCTGGCCATCCACAGAGTGTTCGACAGCACATCCGACCGCATTGTTTTTGATGTCGGACACCAGTGCTATACGCATAAGATCATCACCGGAAGAAAAGACAGTTTTTCTACGCTGCGTCAGTATGGCGGCATTTCCGGATTCCCAAAACCGAAGGAAAGCAACGACGACGCCTTTATTGCCGGCCACGCGTCAAACGCCATTTCCGTTGCGCTTGGAATGGCAAAGGCCCGTACCCTTCAGGGGAAGGATTATCATGTTGTTGCGCTGGTCGGCGACGGCGCGTTGACCGGCGGCCTTTCCTATGAGGGACTTGAAGGAGCCGCGGCCAGTGATGAACCGATGGTGATCATTCTGAATGATAATCATATGTCCATCGATCCGAACGTCGGCGGTATGGCAAGTCTGCTTCAGAATCTCCGTGTAAAACCCGGTTATCTCCACTTTAAAAAGATCTACCGCGATGTTTTAAAACCGTTTCCGGAACTCTATGAATTCAGCCATGCTGTCAAGGAAAAACTGAAAGATTCGATCCTGCCCGGAAACGTGTTCAGCTCTCTGGGGCTGAATTATCTCGGGCCTGTCGACGGCCACAACATCAAAGAACTCACTTCCGTCCTGGCTCTGGCCAAAGATATCAATGGCCCGGTGATCATACATGCTGTGACGCGGAAAGGGAAAGGATGCTCCTATACAGAGAACCACCCTGATCTGTATCATGGAGTGGGCAGATTTGATCCTGTAACGGGAGAACTGGCATCCGGCGGTAAAAGCTTTTCTGACTGTTTTGGAGAGACGCTCTGCAGGATTGCCGAAAAAGACAGTCGGATCATCGGAATCACTGCCGCCATGACAAAGGGCACCGGAATGGAGCAGTTTGCCCGCTGCTGGCCGGAAAGGTTTGTAGATTGCGGGATCGCGGAAGGACACGCATCTTCCATGGCGGGCGGACTCGCGAAACAGGGGATGATTCCGGTGTTTGCCGTATATTCCAGTTTCCTTCAGCGCGGTTTTGATATGCTGATCCATGATATCGCGTTGCAGAATCTCCATGCCGTATTCTGTGTGGACCGTGCGGGCCTTGTCGGCAGTGACGGGGAAACGCATCATGGGATCTTTGATCTGAGCTATCTGCGCACGGTTCCCGGAATGACGATTTTTGCACCTGCCAATTACGCGGAACTGGAATCCATGCTGAATGAGGCGGTCGGTTCCGTCAAAGGCCCTGTTGCGATCCGCTATCCCCGCGGTTCCGCCTGTTCCTGGCAGGGAAAAAGTACAGAACCTGAGACGGTACTGGAAACGGGTACCGACTGCACGCTCGTATGCTACGGCACCATGACGGAAACAGTGATCGATGCTGCTTCCATCCTGAAAGAGAATAATATCACACCGGAGATCATCAAGCTGAACAGGCTGAGCGGAAGCAGTTTCCCGCTGACAATGGATTCACTCAGAAAAACAGGTATCCTGATCTGCCCGGAAGAAGTATGCGCAGCCGGATGCATCGGCTCTGTTCTGACAGCGGAAGCCGGCATGAAAGGCATTCCGCTGAAGTCAGTGAAACTGCTGAATCTGGGAGACGGCATCGTTCCGCATGGGTCCAGAGATCTGCTTACGCGTGACTTCGGGATCGATACGGATTCCATCGTCTGCCAGACCATTGATTCCGTAAAGAGATGAAAACAACTAAGAAGAGACTGGATCAGCTTGTTTTTGAGAAAGGCTTTGCCGAAAGCAGAGAACGCGCCAAGGCGCTCATCATGAGCGGGCAGATCTTTCTAAACGGGCAACGGGCCGACAAGCCCGGCTTGCAGGTGGATCCCGCTGCAGAGATCGCATTGCATGGAGCGGCGCTTCCTTTTGTAAGCCGCGGCGGATATAAACTGAATAAAGCGCTGGCTGTATTTCCTGTAGATCCCGGCGGAAAGATCTGTGTCGACTGCGGCGCTTCCACCGGAGGCTTTACGGATGTACTTCTGCAGCATGGCGCCGCTAGGGTCTACGCTGTTGACGTCGGTTACGGACAGCTTGCCTGGAAGCTGCGCAACGATGCACGCGTCGTCAACCTGGAAAGAACGAATCTTCGCTATATTACGGAAGAAATGATCCCGGAACCGATCGATCTGGCAGTGATGGATGTTTCCTTTATTTCCGTTACGCTGATCCTGCCGGTCGTCAAAAAGCTGCTGAAGGAGAACGCGGACTATGTCTGCCTGATCAAACCTCAATTTGAGGCGGGAAGGGAACAGGTAGGGAAAAAAGGCGTTGTGAGAGATCCGGCTATTCATTGCCAGGTCATCACGTCAGTTCTGGATGCCGCACGTTCCTTTGGCTACTCCGTTCAGGGCCTGGATTATTCGCCCATTACCGGACCGGAAGGAAACATTGAATTTATCTGTTATTTAAAAAACGGACAGTTTCCGGAACCGGAAATCAATATTGAACAAATCGTCCGATCCGCACATTTGCATCTATGAGGCAGGAAAATGATAGCTGTTTGTCCAAACCCGTTTCGGGATCACGATCTATCCATCACGCGGCAGACAATGTCCCTTCTGACCGGCTCCGGTCATACGTGCGTTGTCTGTCCGGTATTTGCCGAGCCTGAGGAAGTGGCATTTCCAAAAGAATGGAAAACGGGCTTCCTTCAGGAATTTGAGGATCAGCTGTCCATGGTCGTTGTGATCGGCGGTGATGGAACGATCCTGCGGGTCGTCCGTGATCTCAATGATAAAAGTGTTCCCTTGCTCGGAATCAATCTGGGTACCATGGGATTTATGAGCTCTCTGGAGCCGGAAGAACTCGATCATGTTCTGGACGCTGCAAACGGCATCTATCCGATCAGTCCGCGCATGATGCTGGATTCCTTCCTGATCCGTGACGGAGAACTGATCCATCAGGACATTGCTTTGAATGATGTTGTGATCCATGGTTATGGCGAATGCATCATTCCGCATGTTTTTGACGATGAAACGGAGATCCTCAATTTCTCCGGTGACGGCATTATTTTTTCTTCACCGACTGGTTCCACCGGATATTCCATGTCTGCCGGAGGGCCTATCGTGGAGCCGGACGCCAGAGCTCTCATTCTGAGCCCGATCTGTGCGCATACGATGAGCGCAAAATGCTATGTGTTCTCACCGCGGCATTCGCTTCGCATGAAGCTGGAAAAGCATCACGGCAGAAGAGCTTATCTCGCCATTGACGGGAATCAGGTCTATGATCTGGAAAACGGCGATATCGTCGTTGTCAGATGCTCCGACAGTTTCATCCGTATGATCAATCCGGGCTTCCGCAACTTTTTCCAGCAGACTTACGACAAATTAAAATGATTTCCGCTTCATTTATTTGAAAAAATCCGGCTGAAGGAGAAAGTATATCATGAAAAACGACAGACAGACTGTTATTTTCGATATCATTGAAAGAGATGAAATTGAGACACAGTTCCAGCTTCTGGAAGCACTGCGTCTTCGCGGGATCCATACAACACAGGCAACGCTTTCCCGCGATATCAAAGATATGCATCTGATCAAAGAAGCGGATCATAACGGGAAATATCGGTATGTTGCAGCCAGAAAGACTATAAGTGACCACGATCAGCGGCTGCGTAATATTTTTAAGGAATGTGTGGTCTCCTACGATATCGCGCAGAACCTGTTTATTCTGCGTACGCTTCCCGGCCTTGCCTCTGCGGCCTGTTCCGCCCTTGACGGAATGGAAGTGGATGGACTGGTAGGAACAATTGCAGGGGACGATACGGCGTTTCTTGCCATGCGGGATAATGAGTCAGCGCAGGCGCTGTTTCAGGAGATCCGGATGCTTCTGTGAAAAGCAATTCTGCTTAAACGGGTGATAGTATGCTGCGTGAATTGCAGATCGAAAATATAGCCGTCATAGAAAAAGCGGATGTCACGTTCGAAGCCGGCCTGAATGTGCTTACCGGCGAGACTGGTGCCGGAAAATCGATCGTTATCGACGCGATCAACGCGGTGCTGGGAGAGCGGACAAACAGAGAACTGATAAGAGCCGGCGCGGATAAAGCCGTTGTTACCGCTGTTTTCGATACGGACGATGCGATAGACTGGCTGAGAGAAAACGAGATCGATGCTGAAGATGAGATCATCCTGCAGCGGAGGATCGGTTCAGACGGAAAAACAAGCTGCAGGATCTGCGGCGTTCCCGTAACGGTCGCCCAGTTAAAGAGCATCGGAGATCTTCTAGTCGATATCCATGGCCAGAATGACGGTCGCCAGCTGTTGGATGAAAACCGGCATCTGCAGTATCTGGATCAGTTTTCAGAAAACGACGGACTGCTTCTGTCTTATCAGGAGTCCTGGCGACAGCTGAAGGCGTATGAAGAGGAGTATCGGTCCCTTGATATGGACCAGATCGAAAAAGAACGCCTTACCGAGAGTCTTCAGTATCAGATTCAGGAACTGGAGCGGGCTGATCTTCATTCAGGCGAAAGAGAAGAACTGACGGAAAGAAGAAACCTTCTTCGAAATTCTGAAAAACTGGAAGAGTGGCTTCAGAGCATTCTTGAAAATCTTTCTTCCGATTCAGGAGCCTGTATCACGGCACAGAATGCGGCTTACAGCTGCCGCAAAGCTGCCGGCTTTTCCTCTGAACTTGAGTCAGCGGCCGAAAAGATAGAAAACGCAGTCGCTTTCCTTGGCGACGCGGAAGAGACAGTGCGCGATTTTCTGTCGTCACTGGATTTTTCTCCGGATGAATATGACCGTCTGGAAGAGCGGCTGCAGCTTATACACCGCCTGGAAAGAAAATACCGTATGGGTGCCGAGGATCTGCCTGATTATCTGGACGCATGCCGCAAAAAGCTGGATGAGATAGAGTTCGCTGACGACAAGCTCAAAAAACTTCAACAGCTGATCGAACAGCAAAAACGGGAGTGCTTTGCAAAGGCGGATGCTTTGCATGAGAACCGCATTCACGCCGCACAGGAACTGCAGACCCATATCCAGGATGAACTTCGGGAATTGAATATGCCTTCCGCACGGTTCTTTGTTGAGATCCTTCCTCTTGCCAATGAAGACGGCATCAATGCAACCGGGTGTGATTCCGTCCGTTTTCTAATCGCAGCCAACCCCGGTGAGCAGCCGGGGCGCATCAGCAGGATCGCATCCGGCGGCGAGCTCAGCCGCATCATGCTGGCCATGAAAAATGTTCTGGCCGGTAATGACCCTGTCCCTGTGATGATCTTCGATGAGATCGATACCGGCGTATCAGGCATTACCGCTCAGCGTGTGGGAGAAAAGCTGTATTCCGTATCTATGGGAAAACAGGTGTTTTGCGTTACGCATCTTCCGCAGATCGCGGCTATGGCGGATCAGCATTATCTGATCGAAAAAAAGGAAAGCAGCGGCCGTACGTTTACGGAAATCTTCTCACTGGATCAGGAAGCAAGGAAAAGAGAGCTTGCGCGTCTTCACGGCGGAGAGAATATTACCGAAACTACGCTGCTCAGCGCAGGAGAGCAGCTGGATGCTGCAGAACGATACAAACGCTCAGGCAGATAGTTTTATGGGAAAGGATACTTAAAAATGGCAACAGCAAAAGAAGAAGCGTTGGCCTGCCATGCGAAAGGTTATAACTGTGCTCAGTCCGTTCTGATTGCAAATCAGAGCAGAACGAATTTTACGGAAGAAGACGCTGCAGCGATCGCAGCAGGATTAGGCGGAGGCGCACGCTGCCGGGAACTCTGCGGAGCTGTTAACGGTGCAATCATCACATTTGGCCGTTCTCTGCAGCAGGCAGGACGCAGCAGCGAAATGACCAGGATCCAGAAAGAGTATCTGAACCGTTTTCAAAGCCACTTCGGTGCGCTTCGGTGCGCGGATCTGAAAGCGAAAAGGATCTCCTGTGATGATATCATTTCTTATTCCGCAGAACTGACAGAAGAGCTTCTGGATGAAGCATTAAAAAATTAAAGGTATCAATCATTTGATGGAAGGAAATACAGGAAATGGGAATTTATGAAGAACTTGTTGCAAGAGGATTGATCGCTCAGGTTACCAGTGAAGACGAGATCCGTACCATGGTAAACAACGGAAAAGCCACGTTTTACATTGGTTTTGATTGTACGGCAGACAGTCTGACTGCTGGACATTTTATGGCTTTGACGCTGATGAAACGCCTGCAGTCGGCAGGGAACAAGCCTATCGCGCTTATCGGCGGCGGAACAACGATGGTAGGAGATCCTTCCGGCCGCACCGATATGAGAAAGATGCTGACTCGCGAAGATATCGACTATAACGCTGCCTGCTTCAAAAAGCAGATGGAAAAGTTCATTGACTTTTCAGACGGCAAGGCCCTGATGGTCAACAATGCCGACTGGCTGCTGGACCTGAACTATGTGGAACTGCTTCGGGAAGTTGGCACCTGCTTTTCCGTGAATAATATGCTTCGTGCAGAATGCTATAGGCAGAGAATGGAAAGAGGCCTGAGCTTTTTTGAGTTCAACTACATGATCATGCAGAGCTATGATTTCTATTATCTCTTCCAGCATTACGGCTGCAACATGCAGTTTGGCGGGAATGATCAGTGGAGCAATATGCTGGGCGGCACCGAATTGATCCGTAAAAAACTGGGTCAGGACGCGCACGCAATGACGATCACCCTGCTGACCGACTCCCAGGGGAACAAGATGGGCAAAACAGCCGGAAACGCCGTATGGCTCGATCCGAACAAAACCAGTCCCTATGACTTTTATCAGTACTGGCGCAATGTGGATGACGCAGACGTCATGAAATGCATCCGTATGCTGACGTTCCTTCCGCTTGAACAGATCGATGAGATGGCAGAATGGAAGGACGCCAAACTGAATACGGCCAAGGAGATCCTCGCCTATGAACTGACAAAGATGGTGCATGGCGAAGAGGAAGCTGAGAAAGCGAAAAACTCCGCCCGTGCCTTGTTTGGAGGCAGTGCGGACAATGCTGATGATATCCCGACTACCGTTCTTTCCGAGGAAGATCTCTCCAATGACGGGATCGATATTCTTACACTACTGGTAAAATCAGAGTTGTGCACGAACAATTCGGACGCCAGGCGGAACATCCAGCAGGGAGGCGTCAGTGTCGACGATGCGCGTGAAAACAATGTGAAACGATTCTTTACCAGAGACGAATTGCTGAACGGTTTTCTGCTGAAGCGCGGGAAAAAGAACTACAAAAAGATCATACTGAAATAAATCATGCGGCTCCCATTTAGCGGAGCCGCATGATTTATTTCTGAAGACAGTTTTATATTTTTTCAAGGAATCTGGAAGCCGCGCGAAGCATAAGCTTTTTTGTTCCAACTCCGCTGAAATGGATATCCAGCAGGCAGTCATTGCCCATGGGCGTCATTTTTACAACAACACCTTCACCGAATGTTTTGTGACGGACACTGCCGCCGAGTGATAATTCAGGCAGAGGATCCGACGATTTGACGGGAGAATTCGGTTTCCTGATGAAGGATGGAGATCCCGCCGGCCGATCCGTCCGGAATCCTGAATAGCTGTGGGAAAAACTCTTCTCACTGCCGCCTTTGTATCCATAGGAAGGAGCCTGATCGTATTTACTGCCGTATTCAGAATAGCGTGAATTTCTGCTGCCGATATCTTTTTGGATCATATCCAGGGCAGGTATTTCATCCAGAAACCGGGAAGGCATATTGGCCGTAGTATGTCCAAATAGCATACGCTGGCGGGCATGGAAGAAACAGAGATGTTTTTTCGCACGTGTAATGGCGACATAGCATAACCGCCTCTCTTCTTCCATCTCTTCCTGTTCTCCGATGGCGCGGGTCCCCGGAAAGATCCCTTCTTCCATACCCACAACATATACAGAAGGAAATTCCAGACCTTTTGCGCTGTGCATCGTCATCATAACGACACAGTCTGAATCCCTGTCAAAAGCATCCAGATCGGTATACAGCGCAATATTTGCGAGATATCCGGAAAGGGAAGGATCTTCGTTTTCCTTTTTGTATCCAAGGATACTGGATTTTAACTCCATCACGTTTTCCGCTCGGGAAACGTCCTTCTCATCATTCGAATTCTGAAGCATGTCAAGATATCCGGTTTTTTTGATGACTTCATCGAATACAGCGTCGGAAGGATTCTCTGAGGCAAACTGATGCAGATCCCGCAGCATATTGGCAAACTCTCTCATACGCAGAGATGGACGGCTCAGCGAAGGATAGCGATCAGCGCGGGAGATCACATCATACAGGCTGCAATTCTCTTCCATGGCGATGGCTCGCGCCGTTTCAATGCTTTTTTCACCGATTCCGCGCGGAGGATTGTTGATGATCCGCAGCAGACGAAGATCATCGGACGGAGAAACGATAACACTGAGATACGAAAGAACATCTTTCACTTCCGCACGGTCGAAGAATCTGGTGGATCCGAAGACCTGGTAAGGGATGCCAACACGCTTGAGCGCAAATTCAAGCTGGCTGGACTGCGCATTCATGCGATAGAGAACAGCATGATCGCGCCATGGAACGCCGGATGAATAGTCCGCTAAAAGCAGGGAAGCAACCGTGTTTGCTTCCTCATTTTCATCGGAAACCGTATAGTTGACAATGGGATCACCGGCACCTGCTTTCGTCCAGAGTTCTTTGCCTTTTCTTTCCGTATTGTTGCGGATCACGCTGTTTGCCGCTGACAGGATGTGCTCCGTACTTCTGTAATTCTGTTCCAGACGTATCGTGCGGCAGTTTCGGTTACGTTCTTCAAAAGACAGAATGTTCTCGATCGTTGCTCCACGGAATCGATAAATGCTTTGGTCATCGTCACCGACGACACAGATATTATGGTGTTTGTCCGCCAGCAGGGAAGCAAGTAAAAACTGGAGATGGTTGGTGTCCTGATATTCGTCGATCATGATATAACGGAAACGGCGCTGCCAGAACGACAGGATCTCTTCGTTCTGCTGAAGCATACGGACAGCATTCAGAAGCAGATCATCAAAATCCATGGCATTGGCGGCAAACATTCTTCTGGTGTATTCCTGATAGATCTCGCCGATACGGATCCTGCGAGCATCACCGAATTTTCTTGCTTCCTGCAGATACTCTTCGGCAGAGACGGGGATATCCTTGGCTTTGCTGATGGCTGAAAGAACAGAACGCGGGGGATAAATCTTATCGTCCAGATCAAAATCTTTCAGGATCCGTTTTAAAAGGCTCTGGCAGTCAGACGTATCATAGATCGTGAAATCGTCAGAATATCCGAGAATATCGGCATTTCTGCGAAGCATACGAACACACGCGGAATGAAAAGTGCAGGCCCAGATATCTGCAGCCTTTTCACCGAGCATCTGTGTCAGACGAAACTTCAGCTCATCTGCAGCTTTATTTGTAAAAGTAATGGCAAGGATCCGCCAGGGTTCGACAGGCTGGACCTGTGCAAACGGCAAAGCATCCAGGCTGTTTTCCCGCAATGCCTGAAGCATGGTCTCATCAGCGTTGTCAGGGATCCAATCCGAATCCGACGCGGATCCAAACCGCAGCAGGTTAGCGATACGATTGATCAGGACCGTCGTTTTACCGCTTCCCGCACCGGCAAGGATCAGCAGCGGACCTTCTGTCGCCAAAACAGCTTTTCGCTGCATTTCATTCAGATTCCGGAATTCCTTTTCTATATATGCTCTTCTTGCCGCCGCATATTCAATTTGAAAGTCAGTATCGTTCTTCATAGCGGATTCAGTTTATCACATTTCTGTTTATGCGGCAAGCAACCGGGCTAAAATACCTTGCAATCTACAGGGATTCTTGTTAAGATGTTACAGCCCATTTATGGAGTCTTTTCGCTAAAAAAGAGTTTCTCCGATGAAAAGTAATGTCTTTCGCATAATCCTGCTTATGCTTCTGACGATGGCCCTTTTCCTGTCCCGGGGGTATGATGCTGAAAGGTGCGATACCCGTTCCGTTTCGGAAGGATCAGATACATCGGTTCTGCAGCTGGCAAACTCGCATGAGCCGGAACGGCAATCTGCTTCCGGGCAAAATGCTTCGATAATCAAAATCGATACCGCCATCATTGTTTCTCCCGGCCTGAACACAGAAAACGGAAAGCTTTCTTACACAGATGAGAACGGAAGGACAGCAGACGCATTAGGTTTGGATGTTTCTTTTTACAACAACAATATTGATTGGACCGCTGTAATAGAAAGTGGGATCGATTTCGTGATCATTCGTCTTGGCGGGCGCGGCTGGGGAAGCGGACTGCGGTATCATGACACCAAAACACAGCAATATCTGCGCGGTGCTCGTGACGCCGGGCTGCAGATCGGGGCCTACTATTATTCTACGGCCAGGAATCAGAAAGAGGCCAGAGAAGAAGCATCTGATGCTCTGGCAATTCTGGACGGTTTCCGTCTCGATCTGCCGGTTTATATCGATATGGAATATTCAGGAGAATATCCGGAGGGCAGAGCAGATCTGATTTCTCCCGTACAGAGATCAGAGATTGCAGACGCGTTTATCAGCCAGATAGAAAACGCCGGCTATCAGGGCGGGGTATATTCAGCACAGAGTATCTACAAATACGATTTCGATTTTCCCGCCGTTTCCTGTTTTCCCATCTGGCTTGCGAGTTACACAAACAATAATCAGCTGCCCGATTTTTCCGGGAAATATGATATCTGGCAGTTTACCGATGCCGGTAAGATCGGCGGGATCGATGGACCTGTAGATCTGAACGTCAGTTATACAAATTGAATGAAACAATAAAATTATGGAAGATCTGAAAAAAGAAATAAACAGAAGACGCACATTTGCGATCATTTCTCATCCGGACGCAGGTAAAACGACCCTGACGGAAAAGCTTCTTCTGTACGGTGGAGCCATTCAGCTGGCGGGCTCAGTCAAAGGAAAAGCAAGCGCGAGACATGCCGTTTCTGACTGGATGGAATTGGAGAAGCAGCGAGGCATCTCGATCACTTCTTCCGTTATGCAGTTTGAATATGCCGGCCACTGCATCAATATTCTGGATACTCCCGGGCATCAGGATTTCTCGGAGGATACCTATCGTACGCTGATGGCGGCTGATTCAGCCGTCATGGTCATCGACGCTGCCAAAGGCATCGAACCGCAGACCAGAAAGCTGTTCAGGATCTGCGCCATGAGACATATCCCGATCTTCACTTTCATCAATAAGCTGGACAGGGAAGCCAGAAGCCCTTATGATCTTTTGGAAGAGCTGGAGAAGGAGTTTGGAATCGGTACCTATCCGATGAACTGGCCGATCGGCTGCGGCAGTGATTTTAAGGGCGTTTACGACCGGAAAAAGGCCGCGATCCTCGCTTTTAATGAATTCCACAGCGGACAGAAAAAGATCCAGGCGATCGAATGCACCATGCAGGAAACCGAACGGCTGGACTCTCTGATCGGAGAAAGACTGCGCCGAACACTGGAAGACGATATCGAACTGATCGATGGCGCCGGATATGATTTTGATCTGGACAGCGTGCGAAACGGATCCCTCAGCCCTGTGTTCTTTGGCTCCGCATTAAACAATTTTGGCGTCGAACCTTTTTTACAGTCTTTCCTGGAAATGACAGTTCCTCCGCTTTCCCGGTATTCCGGGCAGGAGGAGATCGATCCCCTGCGCCCGGAGTTTTCCGCTTTTGTATTCAAGATCCAGGCCAATATGAACAAGGCCCATCGTGACCGCATCGCGTTTATGCGTATCTGTTCCGGAAAATTTGAACGCGAGAAGGAATACTATCACGTTCAGGGCGGAAAGAATCTGCGTCTTGCACAGCCGCAGCAGCTGATGGCGCAGGACCGGGCTGTCATTGATGAAGCTTATGCCGGAGATATCATCGGTGTCTTTGATCCGGGTATCTTTTCCATTGGAGATACGATCTGCGAAAAAGGCATGGAGATCTGCTATGAGGGGATCCCGACTTTTGCGCCGGAGCACTTTGCATCTGTAGAACGCATTGACACGATGAAGCGAAAGCAGTTTGAAAAAGGGATCCTGCAGATCGCACAGGAAGGCGCCATTCAGATCTTTCATGAACCGAATACGGGTTTTGAGGAAGTACTGGTCGGTGTTGTTGGCGTTTTACAGTTTGAAGTGCTGGAATACCGTCTCAGAACAGAATACGGTGTGGAAATCCGGAGGAGATCTCTGCCTTATGAGCAGATCCGCTGGGTGGAAGGAGAGAACGTTTCGATCCGCAGCCTGAATCTGACCAGTGATACACGTTGGGTACAGGACTTTAAAGGGAACGATCTGCTTTTGTTTACGTCTTCCTGGTGTGTGGACTGGGCAATGAACAAGAATCCCGGACTGATATTGAAAGAATTTAACAGGAATTAACGAGGAGAGGAACGATGGATACGGGAAAAAAGACCGCTGAAAGGGAATCTCTTAAAATACAGATCTATCGCAACAAAAACGCGGATGAATTGACAAAAGACCTGTCAGATCCGGAATGCAGAGCAGATACGGGAAGCGCCGCCGCCATGACAGCCGCGCTGGCTTCTTCTCAGCTTGAAAGAGCCTCTCTGCTGGCTGAGACTCAGTTTCCGGAAAATGAAGACGTAACATATATCGTACGCAATGCTGAGATCCTGCGTGCTTATATGGTAAAACTGATCGATGAAGACGTAAAGTGCCGCGGTCCTCTCCGCCGCGCAATGAAAGAAGGCGGAGAGAGAGAGGTGGAAGCAGGCCGGCAGACAGCGGTATGCATCTGCCAGGAGATCGTCGCGATGGCCGGAAAGGGCTTGGAATTGCTGCTGAAGCTGAGGCCGTTCTGCGAAGACAACATCCGTTATCTTCTGATATCCGCGGCTGAGCTTTATCTGGGGGCAGTGAAAGCCGCTGTCGCTTATATCCTGCATATGGGAAGGTACAGCACGGATGACACCTATCAGTATATTCTGAAACGGGAAAATGAGATCACCCTCTCTGAATACATAAAGATCTACGATGAGATCATAAAATAAACGATTATAACAGACCATTCAGATGGGAGAGCTGTTTCGGCTCTCCCGTTTTTAAGATTCTTTCAGAATCTATATGACAAATTGATGCCACAATGTATTGCCATGAATCGAAAAAATATGATATAATATATTAATATAATTATTATTGAAAGGAGGAGAAATATGGAAGAGATCTCCAGTATATTCAGTACCGGCATTAACTATATCCGCTACATCAGGATCGCAGATATTGTCGATATTCTGCTTGTAGCCTATCTGATCTATAAAGCGATATGGTTTGTCAGAAAAACCAATTCCCATAATCTTGCGCGTGGCATTCTTCTGCTTCTGTTTGTGCTTCTGGCATCCTATATCCTGCGCCTGAATATGATCAATTACATCTTAAGAAAAGCCATGGAACTGGGACTTATCGCGCTGGTTGTTCTTTTCCAGCCGGAACTGAGGCGCCTCCTGGAACGTTTCGGCAGAAGTTTTTCTGATAACAGGAAGGTATCGAGTCCTGTATTGGAAACAGCGATCGCGCAGACAGTTCTCGCCTGCAAAGACATGTCTGAATCCAAGACAGGTGCTCTGATCCTCTTTGAACGCGATTTTATTCTGAGTTCCATTATCAGTTCAGGAACCATCATCAATGCGGATGTAACAGCAGAATTGCTGAAGAATCTTTTTTTTAACAAAGCGCCGCTTCATGACGGAGCTGTTATCATCCGTGACGGCCGCATTGCCGCCGCAGGATGTGTTCTTCCTCTCACACAAAATCAAAATCTGAGCAAAGAGCTCGGTATGCGGCACAGAGCCGGTATCGGCATGAGTGAACAATCTGACGCCGTCGTTATCATCGTTTCGGAAGAAACAGGCGCGATCTCTCTTTCTATCGACGGAATGCTGAAACGGCATCTGACGCCGGCATCTCTCACAAAACTGCTGCATCAGGAACTGATCACGGAAGAAGAGGAGAAACCGTGGCATGAACGTCTTCTTACTCATTTCAAAAGTGAGTTTGGCCTGAAAAATCTGAGTAAAGACGAGCCTGCTTCCTCACAGGAAAAAAGGAGCAAGAATGGAGAAACAAAATCCTCTTAAAAGAATATGGAACAGCCGGTTGTTTCTGATCCTTCTGTCCCTGAGCATTTCACTTGTTCTTTGGGTTTATGTGGTAAGTACCGAGACAACGGAAACTACGCAAATATTCAGGGGGATCCCTGTAGAACTGGTCGGAGAAACGAGCCTGCGGGAATCCCGCAATCTTGTTGTTACGGATTTTGATATCAGCACGGTGAGCGTTGAGATCAAAGGTCCGCGCAGGATCGTGAATTCATTGGACTCACGGGATCTTACGGCTCAGGTGGATGTAAGCAAGATCACCCAGGCTGCCTATGCCTCAATGAAATACACGATCGTTTATCCGGATACGATTGATACACGATCGATCTCTGAAGTGTCCTACAGTCCGGAGACCGTCAATTTTATGGTTTCGCAGCTGGTATCCGCAACGATTCCTGTCCGCGGGGGATTTGAAGGGCAGTGCGCGGAAGGATATACGGCTGAACCGCCTACGTTTGAGCCTTCAACGATCACCGTTACCGGACCGGAGACATATGTTAAGAACATTTCTTACGCCTGGGTCAGTTTTGGGGAAGGTATTGTCGCAGAATCAACTTACTCTGTAGATACAGGGTTTACCCTGATGGACAGCGATGGGAACCCGCTTTCAACGGAATATCTCAGCTTTTCGGATGATACGATACGCGCAACGCTTCCGATCCTGGAAGTGAAGGAGATCCCGCTTTCTGTTGAACTGATCGAGGGCGCAGGCGCTACAGCCGCAAACACCAAGGGCACGATCACGCCGGAACAGATCGTTCTTGCCGGTGAC
>JAEEGF010183175.1_pt1 | contig 22458 bp, 21 predicted proteins | sample 9134171 | NCBI WGS metagenome assembly JAEEGF01 (sample SAMN16246542, study PRJNA631951) | gut metagenome | biome: gut microbiome; feature: rumen; material: AP-attached | host: Bos | place: Iran: Karaj | collected 2018-10 | reverse complement strand
GACGGCACTGCCGAGGAGGCACTGCAACAGATAAAAGACAAGAACTATCAACTGCAGTTCTTCGGAGACGCCCTCGCTACCAAGAAGGATCAGGGTAAAACCTATATAATAGGAGTAAACTTCTCGAAGGAGACACGCACCATAGACAGGTGGGTTATAGAGTAGTATTCCCCCGCATTACAGTACAGAAGAACACAGACGCCCAATTCTTCTTAAACTTATGATGTTCATATAATAGGCAAAGAAAGAGACCTTATCTTTTCAAGTTCCAGATATTGACAAACGACCATAGATTCTTTGTGATCCGCAGAATCTATGGTCGTTTTCATATTCTTTAGAAACGCGCTCAGCGACGCATTTTTCTATTGAAACGAATTACAATAATTAGTCTTAAAAAAGATTCGTTCCATTCGAGCTATTCGTGTTCAAGAAAACAGTAATCATTAGCCATTATTGTTTCCGACTTTCGAACACAAATCACTCGAATGACACGAATATATGTCGTATGAACCTTAATTATGAATAATTATGATAATTCGTTTCTTTTATTTCAGAGCCGTCAGGCTTCAATGATTCTTAAAAGTTATTCAATTGATTTCTACCCGTAAGGACATAAAAAAAGATTCGTTCCATTCGAGCTATTTGTGTTCAAGAAAACAGTAATCATTAGCCATTATTTTTGTTTCCAGCAACGTTATTTTTCGAACACCCGCTCGGCGACATAAGGAGACGCTTGCTAACGCAAGAATTTCTAGAATGACACGAATATATGTCGTATGAACCTTAATTATGACTAATTATGATAATTCGTTTCTTTTATTTCTGAGCCGTCAGGTTCCAATGATTTTCAAAAAGATTTTCAAGATATTTCTGCCCATAGGGCATAAAAGTCGTTTTTTTGTCAGTTCCTTTTTTTTTACACAATGATAGTTTGATGGACGTATTAGTTTACAAAATGTCAAAACAGGAAGTGTCGTCAGAAAATTCAAAATAGAATTTCTGACGGCATTTTTTAGGTATGTTTAGGGGCGGAACCCGCACTTACGATGTCAAAGCATACCTTTTACGATGTAATATGATAGCTTTTACAATCTAAAAGCTATGCTTTTATAACGCAAAACGATAGCTTTCACAACGTAAAATGATAGCTTTTACGACCTAAAACGTATGCTTTTACAATTCAAGAAAAATCCCATTGCTGATTATCAGTAAGTTACAAACGGTGAAATTTTGCCCGAATTTCAAAATAATTTCCCGTCGCTGGATTTTATCGCAAGGAAATCGAGGTTGCAAAAATCAAAGTGTAAGGAAAATGACCAAAATAATGACACTTGTTATTTTTGAAATTCATAAGTATGTACACCTACTTAAAACTCTTTTCTCTTTTCTCTTTTTCATCTTTCAACTCTCCGCTCGGCACGCAGTGACGCTTTCTTGCGCTCCATAGGTGCTCAGGCACTTCGTGGAGGTCCTGCAAAGAACTTTCAACCTTCAACCCTCAACTTTCAACCTTCAACTTTTCCATTCTTCCATCCTTCCATCCTTCCATCCTTCACCCCCTCAACTTAAAATTGTTCTGCAAAAAAAAAGAAAAAATATTGCAAGTAAGAAAAATAATTACTATCTTTGCAAATGTAAAGCACACGCTGAAAGCCCTGTGGGCTGAGGGGTGGGCTGACACATACATATAAAAGGCGTAACTGTACGCTTTGGTTTTGACTCAATAAGAATCTCGCAAATTCGTTATCGAAATGTCAAAAACAAAGCAACGGGAACGCCCCTTAGGATGTTTCTATCAGATACATTCTGCCGTTGCTGTATAGGTAATGCAATGTTACCTTATATATATATGGTATGGCAGAGTGATTGGTATATATACATCTACGTGGGGCTTTCAGCGTTGCTCGTTTCGACATTTCGGGCAATGCGAGAGCCTTTATTGAGTGGAACGAGCAAACAGGCTGGCTCCACGTTTTTATTATGTATGCAAAGTGTAGAAAAACACTCATGTAAACCTTATCGTATATCCTTAATAACAATCTCTGTCAAGGTAGCCAGCAGAACTAAACAATATTACTAAGATATGGCAACGAGAGAATTCCTTTATGTAAATACACGGGATGAATTGCTGCGTCTGGACTGCTCCAAGATTGTGTATATGGAGGGCGACGGCAACTACACTAATATCGTATTCGTCAACAAACTTAAGGCTTCCGTATGTATGAATCTGTCAGAGATGCAGAAGTTTGTTTCAGAAAGCCTTGGGGAGCGAGCCGCAATGTTTGCACGTGTAGGCAAACGCTTCATCGTAAACCTCAGTTATGTATATCAGATAAGTATGGCAAGACGGATGCTCGTGGTTACAGATGGTGTCCATTTCGCATTCCAACTTGGTATATCCAAGGAAGCACTGCGTCAGTTGAAAGAAGTAATGCTGCAGAGAGTTGCCAAATCATCTAAACAATAGTATTATATATGGAGATTATTATAGGTAGGGAAGAAGGTGCACGCCGTCTGCACTGTATAGCAGACGGACGTGAGTTTAATGTAGGTGCGGCAGGTAGCGTGCCTACGTCAGTGAGTCGTAAGCACTGTAAGATAATAGTTAATGGCAGCCAGGTAACCGTAGAGAACCTGAAGCCACAGAACGTAACCTTCATTGATGGATTGCAGGTGTTTTCAAAAACGACCACCGCTGATTGCAAATTGCAGTTGGGCACCGAAAAGTACAACGTGTCCCTGCGTCAGGTAATACAGCTTGCAACAGGCAAGCCTCAGCCTGTCGGCGGCGGAATCCAACCACAGTCATCGGCAGGTACATTCTCACTACGTCCATTGAAAGCAGTGTGGGAAGAGTATGACAGGAGGAAGCTCGATATACAGGAGGCTGCGGCACGAAATGCTAATCGTCAACGTTTACAAGGCATATTCTCAATGCTCGGTATGTGTCTGGGATTCATCCCCGGTATAGACAATGCCGTGAGGTTTACCATTATCGGCATAGCATTGTTATTGGCAGTATATTTCTTCATAGCAGGTTCGTCCAATGACACCGTGCAGAAACAGTTGCACGACCTTGATGATGAATATGCACGTAAATACAAGTGCCCCAATCCTGCATGTGGTAAACCGTTTGGTGCTGTGCCATATCGTCAGATAGAATATAGCAAGAAGTGCTTCGCCTGTGGATGTGACTATACGCACTGATATTGCGTTGTAGGGTTACGTTTCGTGGATTAATCCTACCATTTCATACAACATCAATCAGAATAATTGTTTTCGCCTACGTTTAGTATTAACTTTGTAGCAAGAAAACATAAGTATTAACCCATTAAAACCCAAACAATCATGAAGAACGAAGAGACAATCATCATGCAGCCTGACAATAATGAAAATACCAATAATGTTAAGGCAGAAAAGGAAGTAAGGAACGGTAACGGCAAGAGGGTGGCAGCAGTAGCAGCTGGCGCAGCCTTTGGAAGTGCGGCAGGCAGTGCTGGCACAGCAGCGGCTTTCCATGTGGCGGAGAATACTCAGGAAGAGGTAGAGGCACAGGTGGATGACACTGCAACAACAGCAGAGCAGCAGCAAGCCGCAGCAGCCACCGCTCAGACAGAACAACAAGAAGAGGTGGTTGCAACTGCAGTGGAAGATACCCAAGAGCCAGACTATACAGGCAATGCCGGTGCAGATCCTGTGTCGCAAGACCCTGTTGCACAGCAGACGTCAAACGAGACAGGTGAGGTGCAAGTTCTCGGTGTCTATGAGCGTACCGATGAGAATGGTGTGCGACAGGAAGCTGCGGTCATTACTGACGGACAAGAAGTCGCAGCCATCGTGGATGTTGACGGAAACGGTACTGCAGATGTATTGCTTGCTGACATGAACCATAATCAGCAGATAGACGAGGGTGAGGTGTATGACATCTCTGAGCAAGATATCAGTATGAGTATGTTTGAGCAGCAGTATATTGCTCAGCAACAAGAGATGGAGGCTCAGCAGCAACAGGAGGAGACCTTCGGATATGCAGCCTCTGACGAGACTGCCGATTATAATAATGGTGTGGATTGTATTGATGTCTAAATACCGTAAAATATTGTTGGCGGTTCTTGTGCTGTTGCTGGTGTCGATAAAGCTGCAGGCAAGGATATACGTGGTCTCTGTGGGAGTGGCGGATTATCCCGGTACGAAGTACGACTTGCGTCTGCCCGGCAATGATGCCGCCACCATTGAGTGGCTGTATAAAGAAAATAAACAAGCCGTGGTGAAACTGCTGCGTAATGGCAACGCCACGGTGTCTAATATACAGTCTGTCATGAGAAACCTGTATGCAAAGGCAGCGCCAGATGACATCGTGGTGCTGTACTTCAGCGGTCATGGAATGAAAGGCGCTTTCTGTTGCTATGACGGACTGCTGACATACAGTGACATCGTCAGTATCATGTCAGCCGGGCGCTGTCGAAATATGATGGTCTTTGCCGATGCCTGCTATTCAGGTGCCATGCGAAAGAAATACGATGTTGGGCGCAAGCAGACGACATCAGGAAATAATGTTATGTTCTTTCTCGCATGCCGTAGCAACGAATTCAGCATTGAGAAATCTACAATGACAAACGGACTCTTTACACATGCGCTGCAACATGGATTGCGTGGTGCGGCGGATAAGAACAGAAATCGTGTCATCACGGCGAAGGAACTGTATCAATATGTAAGCACAAAAGTAAAACAAACATCAGGCAATCGTCAGCATCCCGTCATGTGGGGCAGGTTTTCTGATGCAATGCCTGTAATGAAATGGTAATGTTTATATGAGCGAGATTAAAATAAAATGTCCTTCATGCGGAAAGATACTCCGTATTCCTTACAGACCCAATATAGACAAGGCAGTAATTACCTGTCCGGTATGCAAAGAAAAGCACATAGTAGGTAATTGCGAGCGCTATAATCCACAACCGGTAAACAGGACTTCCGCAGAGGAGACTCAGTATGGCAATGTTCGGAATACATCAAGTGGAGATGAAACGCTTATTGGTGACAGTGATGGAACGAGGATAGGAACCCAACAGCCTGTTGGTGTGGGAAAACTGGTGGATGGTAATGGAACGGAATATCAGCTGAGGCAGGGCGTGAATACGATAGGCAGGAAAGCCTCGACCTCGAATGCTACTCTGCAAATCAATACTGCTGACAGGTATATGAGTCGCAGTCATGCAATAATAAGCGTGAATGCCGGCATACACATCATCAGAAACTATGAGAACAAGAATCCTTCTTATGTAAATGGAATAATGATAGTAGGGAATGACCAAGTTGTCCTTAATGATGGCGACAATGTAAAACTCGGAAACACAGTATTGACATTTAGAAAATAAGACTGTTATGAAATACATATTAAAACCATACAATATGCATGAGTTGGGACAGCGTGAGAACCAGGAAGACTCTCTGTTCCCTTCGCTTGACCAGCAGACGCAAGAAGACCGACTGTTTATCCTTTGCGACGGTATGGGCGGTCACGAGAAAGGTGAAGTAGCGTCATCAACAGTGTGTGAGGCAATGAGTAAGACCATTCTCTCACGTTGGAATACTGACGAGCCGCTCAGTGATGAACTGCTGCAGCAAGCCCTTGATGAGGCCTATGATGCTCTGGATGCCAAGGACAATGGCGAAGCCCGTAAGATGGGTACCACCATGACGTTTCTCTGTTTTCATGCGCAAGGCGTTACCGTGGCGCATATCGGCGACAGCAGAGTGTATCAGTTGCGCCCGGCTAATGGTAAGGAACCGGCAAGGATTGTGTTCCGCACTCAGGACCATTCGCTTGTCAATGACCTTGTAAGGATAGGCGAGATTACCGAGGAAGAGGCAAAGACGCACCCGCAGAAGAATGTCATAACGCGTGCCATGCAACCATGTCAGGAGCGGCGTGCAAAGGCAGATGTGGCGCATCTTACCGATGTACGTCCCGGTGACTATTTCTATATGTGCTCAGACGGTATGCTTGAGCAGAGTACCGACGATAATCTTCTTTACATAATAACGAAGTCCAATGCCTCTGACGAGGATAAAATGGAAATGCTACGCAATGTCACGTCAGAGAACAAGGACAACCATACAGCTCACCTCATTCATGTGCTGGATGTAAAGGATGTAGTGGCGGTTAATGGTGGCAGGAAAGAGCCTGAGCCAGTAGGAACTTTGGTCATGCCAGATGGCTTCGTGCAGGAAAAGAAACCTCGTTTTGGCAAGAAGAAACTATATCTGTACTTGCTCGCTGGTTTGCTATTGCTCTTTATCGTGGCAGTTGGCTGTTACTTCTTTTCCTGCTCAGGTAGTGTCATGGGTAATGATAAGCAGAGTGACACGGCAACGGTTGTGACACAAAAGCCGGTGAAACATCCGGGAAAGGATGCTAAAAAACAGAATGATACGGTTTTGCCTGTACGGAAGGACAGTCTGCGTACAGCAAAAGATAGCACAAAGACCAATGAGCGCAGGCTACAGAACAACAAGGCGGATTCTTCAAAACACAAGATAATTAAGCCTTTTATTAACAATATAAACAAATCGAAATAACCAATCATCTGAAACCATGAGATTACAGGCAGGAACACTCCTTCATGGAGATACATACAAGATAGAGAAAGTACTTGGTCAAGGCAGCTTTGGCATAACCTACCTTGCGGTGCATATGGCGCTTGAACGCAAAGTGTGCATCAAGGAGTTCTTTATGAAAGAGATAAACACCCGCAACGCAGACGGCAGTATAACGGGAATGACAGACGGCAGCCTGTCATATAACTACGGACAGAAGTTCAAGAAAGAGGCTCTGAACCTTTCGCGCCTTGACCATCCTAACATAGTACATGTGACGGACTCCTTTGAGGAGAACGGCACCTACTACTACGTCATGGAATATATTGACGGAGATAATCTCAATGACTACTTGAAAGGTCATGAGGTAACCCAGAAAGAAGCCTTGGACATAATCCGTGATGTAGCCACCGCCCTTATGTATATGCATGAGGAAAAGAAAATGCTGCACCTAGACCTTAAGCCGGGTAACATCATGCGCCGTCATGGCGACGGACATATATTCCTGATAGACTTTGGATTGTCCAAACACTACAGATCCGATGGACAGCCAGAGACCTCCACCTCCATCGGTCTCGGTACTGCAGGCTATGCCCCGATAGAACAGGCGAACCAGGTGAAGAGTGGTGAGTTCCGTCCTACGATAGATGTCTATGCCCTCGGTGCTACCTTATTCAAACTCCTTACGAGAGAGACACCGCCGCAAGCCTCAGAGATTGTAAGTGACGAGGAGTTGATAGAGTCAAAGCTGCGTGCCAACGGCATCACAGGTCCGATAATAGATGTAGTCGTAAACGCCATGCTACCTAATGTGAAGAAACGTACGCAGAGTGTCAAGGCATTCCTTGACGACCTGCCTTATGGAACAGAAGAAAAACCAGCGAAGCCAAAGCCGAAAGCGAAAAAGAAACAGACAGCAAAGCCAAAGGCAAAGCCTGAAACAGTAGGAAGTTCTAAAAGTGAAGAAACAGAAGTTTTGGGAGAGGAACCGAAAGAAACAAATATAGATATAGACACATATAATATTCCTATTGAGTATGTAAAATATCCTACAACTACGGTAGAGAAAGCAAACAATGGTGATGTAAATGCTATGTTTGCTTTGGGTATGATGTTTCTTCGTGGATTGGGTGTGATGCGCTCTTTAGAATATGCCCTGCCATGGTTTCAGAAAGCACAAGCTCTTGGTGATGCCAGAGCAAAAAATGTAATAGCACAATGGGATAAGTTGAAGAAGAAATATGAAAGGAAGAAAACAAAAACGAATGCCGGCGTCGTTGAGTATGACAACCTCTCATGGCTAACCTATGTTGGCGTTGCAGGAATGATAGGTTTGCTTATAAGTCTCTTTACGCTTAAAGGATGTGAGACTAACAAAGTGCAAGGAGTAGTAGCATCTTATAATAATGGTGAGCTTAAAGTTAAAGATGTGACTTACGAAATGGTTTCAGTCGCCGGCGGCACGTTTACCATGGGCGCAACTTCAGAAATGGAAGGGCCTTTTGATGATGAGAAGCCAAAACATCAAGTAACGGTTGGTGGATTCTCTATTGGTCGAACAGAAGTTACTCAAGGTCTTTGGAAAGCAGTTATGGGTAATAGACCTTCTGCGCTTAGGGGAGATTTTCGTCCAGTTGAAAGTGTGTCATGGGATGACTGCATGAAATTTATTTCTAAGTTAAATGACCTTACAGGTGAGAATTTTCGTTTACCTACAGAAGCAGAATGGGAATTTGCCGCTCGCGGTGGTAACAACAGCAAACACACGCAGTATAGTGGTAGCAGTAATATTGGCGATGTATCTTGGTACAATGGCAACAGCGGAAGGAAACACCATTACGTTGCTGAAAAGCAAGCTAATGAACTCGGTATATATGATATGAGTGGTAACGTTTGGGAATGGTGTAGTGATAGGTATGGTAACTACGGCAATACCCCCCAGATCAATCCTACAGGCGCAAATTGTGGCGCAAAACGCATAATCCGTGGTGGTGGTTTCCTTGAACCTGCTGGAGGTTGTAGATTGTCTAATCGCTCCAGTCTTTATTCCGATGAAAGCAATCTCATGACAGGGCTTCGCTTATGCCTCTCTGAGTAAAACTATTCTTCTACGGTCCCCCCAAAAAAATATTAGTATAACAAATTACTTAAAATAATTAAGAGGTGATTAAACAAGAATAATGAAAAAAGAAAAGAAACAAAGAAGAGGAGAAACTCCTAAACCATACAGAGGACATCAATCGTATGTCAATTATTTAGGGAGATTTGTAGGAGTATTTGAAGATGTTATTAATAAACAACGAACTTCAGAGAGAGAATTCAAAAAACTTTTCCCAAGTAGTTACCGTCTGTTCAAGTCTGAAATCAAAAATTATGTAGGGCATTCTACATCAGGCACGTTGGATGAGGTTTTGAAGAGAGAGATGGTCTCTTTAGCATATAATGGTTCAAATTGTCTTATATATGAATTATGTCGACATATCAGAAACTCTTATTGCCATTTGTTATTGGAAATAGATGAAGATGAAGATAAGCTAAGGGTCATAGACAAATCAAGAGGAAAGACAACGTCTAAAGGTTCGTTGTCAAAGAAAGCTCTTGTTGACTTTGTAAAAACAATTGTGAATGAATACGAAAACTTGTTTAAGAAGAAATGATGCAACACTTACAACCAAACACCACCTTACAGGGTGGAAAATATAGAATAGAGCGAGTGCTGGGGCAAGGAGGCTTCGGTATCACGTATTTGGTAGACCAGACGAGAGTCCATAAACAACTGGTCGTTAAGGAATTGTTTATTCGTGGCGTGAATGATAGGGCTGACGATCAAACAAAAGTTACAGTGAGTAATGCCGTAAATGTTTATTCATTCTCACAACAAAGGGAGAAATTCAAGAAGGAGGCTATGCGGTTGTTTGAGCTTCGCAATCCTCACATCGTGCGAATATATGATTTTTTTGAGGAAAATGATACTGCATATTATGTCATGGAGTATATAAAAGGCAAATCACTTGCGGATAGGTTAAAGAGCGCAAGCTTGTCAGAATCTACGATGGAAAAATATATGAGTCATATGCTTGATGCTTTGTCTGCAATACATGGGAAACATCTGTGGCATCTTGATATTAAACCAGCCAATATCATGATATGTGACGGTAATGCAGTACTTATTGATTTCGGCGCAAGTAAGCATATAGATTCAAATAGTACTTTGACGACATCGTCAGCAATTGCATATACACCAGGTTTTGCTGCGCCAGAACAATTGGATGGTGATATAACAAAATTTGGTCCATGGACAGATTTCTATGCATTAGGTGCTACGATGTATCAATTGTTGACGTTGAATAGACCTCCTTCTTTCTCTGAAATATTCACAAAAGGAAAGAATGCCTTCGTTTTCTCTGGTATATCAGAAAAAATGCAGCATCTGATATTATGGATGATGAAACCGAACCGCATGGAGAGACCGCAGAGTGTTTCAAATGTAATTTCCTATTTCTGTAAAGAGGAAAATGAGATTTTGGGTGTTAGTCCAATGGGGAAATCATCCGATATCCATTCCAAACAAGTGGTCAATGAAGATGAAATTAGACATGAAGCTTATAATCTTGAATTACAATTAGACGAGAATTTGTATCAAAAGAAATATTTCTTCATCGGAGCCTTTGGTGGTTTAATCGGTTTGATAGTAGGCTTGCAGATTATAGAACAGAGTGATCCAGGGTTATACCCGGCGTTACTGGTAAGCTTTTTATTAGGTTTTCTTGCTTTTTGGTATCCGATACAGATTTATGTCCATTTCAAAGGAAAAGATAATATCAAGAAATATAAAGAACAGCATCCGTCTGACCCAAGAAGCAAGTATTTGTAAACTTTGAAATTAGACAATTGAATGGAATATAATGATTTTTTAGAATTAGCAAAGGATTCAATACAAAATTGTATCTATGTTGACAAAGGCTCATTTCATTATTACAAAGAAAGAGTAAACGATTTTACGAAAGAGCATTCTGACATAATTCGGCTTTATAATTTAACAGAAGCTGAATTGTTCGTAATGTTTATGATGCTCACGAAGAATTATGATAAAATACAACAATGTGCCTTGTCTGGAAGCGGTACAGTATTTGATAAAGAAAGTGTTAGACTTTTCGATTCTTTCCTTAGCAAGGTTCCGCGCTCCAATTTCCATATGTTTTATCGAGTTGACAAATATCAGCGGATTGGGAACTTTATTAATAGGAGTGTGTATGATTGTAATCACTACCTTACAACTTCAATAAATTATTCTATTCTCGAAAACTATCAGTATGGAGTCAAGTTAATCATTCATAGAAGACTGATAGGCGAAACTAAAGCCCATGAAGTATTCAAGATATATAATGTCAATAACGAAAATCAAGTTAATTTTGAGCAGGACACCCGATTCCAAATAGAAAGCGTAGACAAACAAAATAAAGTTGTTGTACTGACAGAGTTATAACAAATAGAAATGCGTAGTAAGAACATATCTTTATAGAAGTGTGATAAAGACTGATTCATGACGTAAATATCGCAGTCATCTTAAAACTCATACAATATGATTAAATTTTCATATTAGTCTGAGACCTTGACATAGTCAGAGTCTCAGGTAAAAAATAAAAAAATAACATTTGAGGTTGAAATAAGTATTATGTGTGTCTTTCGACAAATAATAAACTTTTTCAAAAATCAACTCTGATAATGTCACGTCTTCTTTCTGTCTGGACGGGAACTAGACAGATTTTTTTAACAAATTATGTGACACCTACAACCAAGCACCATTTTACAGGGTGGGAAATATAGAATAGAGCGACTGCTGGGACAATGAACTATGTAGTCAAACTAAATATTAAAAATTTAACGAGATAAAGATATGATAACACTATTATTTTTTTATGTGATTTGTACCATCCTGATAGGGATAGGTTATATTAGTAGGATAGATGATCCGTATTCAAGATTCCTGACATTTTTCGGGATGCCTGTATTAATATGGATTATCTTAGGGCAACTACTCCATAGGGCGTTGTCTCATTATCATCTGCCTTACGAAGATGAGGTTGAATGGCTGTGCAAGATTCATAACTTGCCAAGGTGAAAAACTAAAAACTTATATTGGGGTAGGGAACTTCATAGTTGAACGAAGCATTAGTGAAAGTAAAAAATAAACAAGATAAAGATATGATGACAATACTAATAGTTTATGTGGTATGTACCGTCCTGATAGGGATAGGTTATTCAAATAGAATAGATGATCCATATTCAAAATTCCTGGCAATTTTCGGAATGCCTATAATGATATGGATTTTGTTAGGACGTCTGTTCCGTAGAGTGTGGTTTAGTTACAAACTTCCGGAAGCAGATTGATTGCGCGATATTTGTAGTATGCACTACCTTTCATACATTAATCCCGCTATTTCATACAGTATGGCGGGATTAATTTTGTTTCGCAGGAAATATTCAGTAACTTTGCTAATGACAAAAAGAATAATAACCAATAAAACGGAAGACCATGAAAAAGATTTTATTTGTTTTTAGCATGATTGTGAGTGTAGTTAATGCTAGTGCACAGTTTGTGACTTATGAGCCTGTGTATGTTCCACAACAGTCTTATACTCCAAGTGCAGGGTACGGCACCCCGTTCAATGTATATGAGCCGGTATATGTTGACAGCTATCAGCGCCAGCAACAGCAACGGAAGCCGCAGATGAGCCAAGTGACGCTGACGGGGTATTATAAGAAAGGTAACAGATGGCAGTCAACTCCTATAAGGGTGGGCGTGACGGATGAGAAAGTCATATTGCTCAGCGTGAAGTCTGGCTACAATTGGGCAAATTGCGGTAACGCCGCTTCAATGGTGGGAACTTTTGATGCAGAGGAAATACGTGATAATTTCACCTACAAGGCCTTTAACTCTCTTTTCGGTACGATTTATTTCTGAGGCCAAGCGGATTCTACTTTATTTTAACGTCAGTTTGGCGAAGTGCAGGTATAAATGATTATGACAATTATTATGTATGTAATACCAGAGATATTAAAATGACATATTTAAATATAATAACAAAAAATCAAAATACAATATTAAGATTAAAAGAGAATTTTAATAAGTATAAACTGAAAGAGATTATAATAAATGTATTATCAGACTTTGATACAGATGATTCTATTTCTATAGTTAATAATAATTGTAAAGTAGAATTCCCTAAAGATAGTAAAGTAATTACTATTATTGGATTTGGGGTAGATGAGGATATTAATGGAATAGAAATAATAGATGATAGATTTGGAAATTGTTATAATTTAAGTAAAGAATATATTTCTGAATGTGTTAATAATCACTGGAAACAAATAATAAATAGTATAAAAGAGTAAAATTCACCCCGTAGCAGCAGCGCTGTTACGGGGTGAATTGGTGGTTATTGCAATGTGATAGATGCCACATTGCTGTGATTCAAGAAGGCTTTACATTTCCGGCATTGTACTATTTGTCGTATTCTAAGGAGATGCTATTCTCCTGTCAAGAACATGTTTACTATTTGGCGCTTCATAATGATGTCATCCGCACCTTTTTGAGATTTCTGAACTTCCATATTTTACACCTTTTTGAGATTTTACACGGTGCAAATATACACCTTTTTGAGATTTCCTGCATGAGTTTTGACGAAAAAGCATAAAATATTTGATTATTTTAAGTCATTTTGAGTAAAGGCATGTTGCCACTATGCGTTGCAAAGGTACATAAAAAACTTCAATTATCGAGATACCTGTGAGAAAAGCAAATGAAACGCTAATTCCTAAAAAACATTAAATAAATGCTGGAATGTTTTGTAGTACGGAAAAACTTTTGTACTTTTGGAGTCAGATTATCTGACGGGAAGATTTAACAAACCCCACCTTACAGTGAGATCTGTTAATTCCCATCGTAAGGTTAAACTTTAAATGCAGGTTGACTAACTTCCTCCGAATTAATAGACCCTACCTTAAATCAAGCAAAGTAAGTACCTTAAACAATATAAACTTTATAAAAAGCTAAAACTATGAGAGTGTATCAAACTAACGAAATCAAGAACATCGCTCTGCTTGGCAACGATGGTTCAGGCAAGACAACACTTACAGAGTCGCTGCTCTTTGAGGCTGGCATCATTAACAGACGCGGAAGAATAACGCAGAAGAATACGGTGTCAGACTATTTCCCAGTGGAGCAGGAGTATGGTTATTCTGTGTTCTCAACCGTTTACCATGTAGAGTGGAATAATAAGAAACTTAACATAATAGACTGCCCAGGTTCTGATGACTTCGTGGGCGCGGCACTTACGGCACTGGAGGTGACCGATACCGCCGTACTGCTCATCAACGGGCAGTATGGTCCGGAGGTAGGTACGCAGAACCACTTCCGCTATACAGACAAACTGAAGAAGCCTGTCATTTTCCTCGTAAACCAGCTTGATGCAGAGAAGTGTGACTATAACAACACACTGGAACGACTGCAGGAGATTTACGGTTCGAAGGTAGTGCCTATACAATATCCACTTAATGAAGGTCCTGGCTTCAATGCGCTCATTGACGTATTGCTGATGAAGAAATACTCATGGGGCCCAGATGGCGGTGCACCTACCATAGAGGAAATTCCTGAAAGCGAAAAGGCAAAGGCCTTGGAGCTTCACAAAGCCCTTGTAGAGGCAGCAGCAGAAAACGACGAAGGACTGATGGAGAAGTTCTTCGAGACTGAGACACTCAGCGAAGACGAGCTGCGTGAAGGCATACGCAAGGGACTCGTGACACGCTCAATATTCCCTGTGTTCTGCGTATGTGCAGGCAAAGACATGGGTGTGCGCCGACTGATGGAGTTCCTCGGCAATGTAGTGCCTCATGTTGATGAGATGCCAAAGGTACACAATACACGCGGTGAGGAAGTGACTATTGATGCCAACGGCCCGGAGTCGCTGTACTTCTTCAAGACCGGCGTGGAGCCACACATCGGTGAGGTGCAGTATTTCAAGGTTATGAGCGGAAGCGTAAAGCCTGGCGATGACCTTACCAACGCCGACCGTGGCTCAAAGGAACGACTGGGACAGATATTCGCCGCAGCAGGTGCAAACCGCATACCGGTTGACCAGATGGTGGCAGGCGATATAGGCTGTACGGTGAAGCTGAAGGATGTGAAGACAGGTAATACGCTGAACGGCAAAGACTGTGAGAACCGCTTCGACTTCATAAAATATCCGAACCCTAAGTATTCACGTGCCATCAAAGCTGTGAAAGAGGCTGATACGGAGAAGATGATGTCTGCACTGACACGTATGCGTCAGGAAGACCCGACATGGGTGGTAGAGCAGTCGAAGGAGCTGCGCCAGACGATAGTACGCGGACAGGGTGAGTTCCACCTGCGCACGCTGAAGTGGAGACTGGAGAACATAGACAAGATACCAGTAGAATACCTTGAGCCACGCATACCATACCGCGAGACCATCACGAAGAGTGCTGCGGCGGAATACCGTCACAAGAAGCAGTCGGGCGGCGCAGGACAGTTTGGTGAGGTACACCTTATAGTAGAGCCATACGCAGACGGTATGCCAGACCCAACGACATATAAGGTGAACGGCACGGAGACTAAGATAAACATCAAGAGCCGTGAGGAGATAGACCTTGAATGGGGCGGCAAGCTCGTATTCATCAACACCGTGGTGGGCGGTGCCATCGACATGCGCTTCATGCCAGCCATACTGAAGGGTGTGATGGAAAAGATGGAGCGCGGTCCGCTGACAGGTTCTTATGCCCGTGACGTCCGCGTGATAGTATATGACGGCAAGATGCACCCGGTTGACTCAAACGAGTTGTCGTTCATGCTTGCAGCAAGAAACGCCTTCAGCGAGGCATTCCGCAATGCAGCTCCGAAGATACTAGAGCCTATATACGACCTTGAGGTATATGTGCCAGCCGACCTTACCGGTGACGTGATGAGTGACCTGCAAGGCAGACGTGCACTGATCATGGGCATGGATATGGAGAACGGCTATCAGAAGCTGCAGGCAAAGATACCTTTGAAGGAACTGAGCAACTACTCTATAGCACTGTCGAGCCTCACAGGTGGCAGGGCATCGTTCACGACGAAGTTTGCTTCATACGAGCTGATGCCTAACGAACTGCAGCAGCAGCTCATAGCAGAGCATACAGAGGAAGAGTAGAAACTCGCCCTTAGGGTATGATACAAATAATTCTGGCATTTTTCGACAAATTATATATATTGTTGAAAAATGTCAGAATTATTGTTTGTGTATTCGGAAAAAATGATTACCTTTGTGCCTTAAAAATCGAACACACATATAGATAAATGAGTAACATTACATTCAGATTTATTGCGTCATTGGTGGTTATGCTTTCGGTAATGACGATGAGAGGACAGGTAACAGCACAACAGGAAAGCCAGGATTCGATGCTTAACGTAGTAGCATTCTTTTGTAAGAACGATACGATGGACTACCGTTATGAGCACATCAAGGCAAAGATAACGGGAAATGACACGGTGATAACCCAGCAGTACCTGTCAGACCTGAGGTTCGTGGTGCGCGACTCTACCTCGGAGGGCTATGAAATAGAGTGCATACCGATGGGCTCGAAGATGGATTTCGGGAGTGACTCTCTGATGACAAAGATAATGCAGGCAATGTATGAGAAGATGGGGGATATACACACCGTGTTCACCGTAGATGAATATGGCGAGCTGCAGCATATAAAGAACTGGAAGGAGATAAAAGACTATTCGCGCAATATGGTGAAGCATATCTGCGATTCGCTGTATTCCACTGTGCCGGCACTCAATGAGATTATGCCACGCACTCGTCTGGAGATGATGTGCAGTATGCCGTTTGTCAGTGAGAAGACATACATGGAAAATGACGATGAACTGCAGCTGCTGTTCAGTAACTTCGGCAATGCCTTCACCATGGGTAGGAGGGAGATGGACACGCAGTCGGAAATAGGCAGTCCGGCACACATGGAGTTCGTGATAGGCTATGGACCGTCGAGTGAGGAGTATGGCTATGAAGGTGACTATTTTATTAGTTCGGTAACGACGACGACCATACCCAAGGAAGATATAAAGACCTACGCAAACAGTGCCGTGGGCTTGCTTATGAGCGACAAGGTGATGGACAATGTTGCACAGGAGATAGACAAGATGGAGGTCACCGACGCAGAAATCAAGGTAGGTGAGGAATACGTGTATTTCTATAACGGATGGCCGTGCGAGATGAATTATTATAAGACAGCCAATGTGATGAATATAAAAAATATCGAAATCAAGAATATCACATGGACTTCACGCACATGGCATATTTATGATTTCGATACAGATGGCGACACAGGAAAGAATATGTAAGTGTCGTGACGGAATTATTATTTCTCCAATAGGTCTGGGCGCAGGCGTTTGGTACGTTCAAGGGCCTGCTCCATTTCCCACTCTTTGATCTTAGCCTCGTGGCCCGATAACAGTATGTCGGGCACCTTCCAGCCTTTGTAGTCGGCAGGACGCGTGTATATAGGTGCAGACAGCAAGTCGTCCTGGAAACAGTCAGACAATGCACTCTGCTCATCGCCTATCACACCGGGGATGATGCGTACGATGGCATCAGCCATAACGGCGGCAGCAAGTTCGCCACCGGTAAGTACGAAATCACCGATGCTTATCTCACGCGTGATAAGGTGGTCGCGTATGCGCTGGTCTATGCCTTTGTAGTGTCCGCAGAGAATGATGATGTTGCCCTTCAGTGAAAGATCGTTGGCAATATGCTGGTCGAACTTCTCTCCGTCAGGCGAAGTGTATATAACCTCGTCGTAGTCGCGTTCTGCCTTCAGTGCACTTATGCAGCGGTCTATTGGTTCGCACTGCATCACCATGCCGGCAAAGCCGCCATAAGGATAGTCGTCCACGCGCTTCCACTTGTCGAGGGTGTAGTCGCGTAGGTTGTGCAGATGTATCTCTGCCAACCCTTTTTTCTGTGCCCTGGCAAGTATGGATTCGTTGAAGAAGCCTTCAAGCATTTCGGGCAGAACGGTTATAATGTCTATACGCATTTACTGAATTTTATGTAATTTATGTGCAAAGGTACGCTTTTTTCTGGAAAAAACATGAGTATTTCCTTTTTTTTTATTAATTTTGCACAAAACTGAATCTGCAAATATGACCGAACAAGATAAAATCAATATATTACGTAGTCAACTGCATGAGCACAACCATAGGTATTATGTGCTCAACCAACCAATAATATCCGATCAGGAGTTTGACCTCATGATGCACGAGTTGCAGGACCTTGAAGCCAGACATCCGGAGATGTATGATGCCAACTCGCCGACCATGCGCGTGGGCAGCGACATAACGAAGGAATTCAGACAGGTGGCACACCGTCATCCTATGCTGTCGCTTGCCAATACGTATAATGAGCAGGATGTGGCGGAGTGGTACAACCAGGTCAGCAGAGGATTAGAGGGAGAACCGTTTGAGGTATGTTGTGAGATGAAATACGACGGACTGTCAATATCATTGACCTATGAGAATGGCAGGCTGACGCAGGCCGTGACGCGAGGCGACGGCGTACAAGGCGACGACGTAACGACAAACGTAAAAACCATACGCTCAATACCATTGGTGTTGCAACCAGGACTGGGCTATCCTGACAATTTTGAGATAAGAGGCGAGATACTGATGCCGTGGGACTCGTTCAACCGTCTGAATGAAGAACGCGAAGAGATAGGTGAGCAACCCTTCGCAAATCCGCGCAATGCTGCCAGCGGAACACTGAAGAGCCAAGACTCAAAGGTAGTGGCAGAGAGAGGACTTGATGCATATCTGTATTACCTTATTACCACGTCAGACCAGGAAGGGCACTACGAAAGTCTGGAGAAGGCACGTACATGGGGATTCAAGATATCAGAGGGCATGAGAAAAGCGCACAGCCTACAGGAGATATATGACTTCATAGCCTATTGGGATGAGCAACGCAAGAGTCTTCCTGTGGCTACTGATGGCATAGTGCTGAAGGTGAACTCGCTGCGCCAACAGAAGCATCTGGGATTCACTGCGAAAAGTCCTCGATGGGCAATAGCTTATAAATTCAAGGCAGAACGAGTGTGCACACGCTTGATAGAGGTTACGTATCAGGTAGGCAGGACCGGAGCTATAACACCTGTGGCGAATATGGAGACGGTGCAGCTGGCAGGTACGAGGGTGCATCGTGCTACACTGAACAATGAGGATTTCATACGTTCGTTCGACTTGCATGAAGGCGATTGGGTGTATGTGGAGAAAGGCGGAGAGATAATACCAAAGATAGTGGGCGTTGATGTAGAGCGACGCAACCCGTCGGCACAACCGGTACGTTTCATTACGCATTGTCCGGAGTGCGGAGCGGAACTGCGTAGGCTGGAGGGCGAGGCGGCACACTACTGTCCGAACGATACGGGATGTCCACCGCAGATAAAGGGTAGGATAGAGCACTTCATAGCCCGCAAGGCAATGAATATAGACAGCCTGGGACCGGAGACGGTGGATACATACTATGAGCGAGGACTTATAGAAAATATTGCCGATCTCTACACTCTCACCCCTGAGCAGTTGAACTATGAGGGCAATCGTGAGAAATCGGCAAACAAGATAGTTGCTGCCATAGAGGCTTCGAAACAAGTACCGTTTGAAAGGGTGGTGTTCGCGCTCGGCATACGTATGGTGGGCGAGACGACGGCAAAGATACTTGCACGACATTTCAAAAACATAGAGGCGCTGCGCACTGCCACGGTGGAGCAGTTGACTGACGTGGATGGTATTGGCGGAGTGATAGCCATCAATATAGTGGAGTATTTCCGCAATCAGAAGAACGCAGAGATAGTAGATCGCCTTATAGCCTACGGGCTGCGCATGGAACTGAGCGAGGAGCAACAGCAGATGCAGGGTACTGCGCTGGAAGGACTTAGCATAGTGATAAGTGGAGTGTTTGCCCAGCATAGCCGTGACGAGTATAAGCAGATAATAGAGCAGAATGGTGGTAAGAATGTAGGTTCTATAAGCAAGAAGACATCATTCATACTTGCAGGCGAGAATATGGGACCAAGCAAACTGGAAAAAGCAGAGAAACTTGGAATAAGGATAGTAGGCGAGGATGAGTTTCTTGCCATGCTGTAAGATAAAGGAAGAAACAGATTCTCGAGTAAATTCGCTTAGTAATATCTTGGATGGAGTGGGGAGGATTACGATATGGCATAGCGAAGGCTGAAACCGAGAGAATGGGTTGATACGAAGAGAGAGAAAAAGGAAGGGTATTAACACATACACTAAATAAGATAAGGAATCAATTAATGGCGGAGGAATTTAGAAACCGCACTGACTAAAGGGAAGTAATTAATGTATCCCATCTTTACTAAATATGAATAGACATTTAAACATTTTTATTGTGCTCAGCGTTACGATGCTGCTATGTGGCAGCAGGATACACGCAGTGACATATCCCATAAAGCACGTAGAGGCAGGTGACAGTCTTGAGATTCCTGGCAAGTTGACAATCAGACTTGTCACGAAACATCAGAACTATAATGCCGAAGATACCATTACACAGGATAGTGATATAGACTCTCCGAAGTCCGTGAACTTCAGTCCTGATGGTAAGAAATACTATATTAATTCGCTTGAAGGATGCTGCACTGTGGTGTATGATGCCGTCACGCACAGGAAACTGAAGGTAATAGACCATAAATTTGACGGCAGCGAGACGCAGTTGTGGGGAAAACCGAGTGAACTGTTTCCGTTCACGCATTATTTCGAAAACGTAAACTGCTTTAACGGAAAGCCGGTGGAAGGGTGTTTCTCGCATGGTGGACGCTTCTTTTGGGCACCATATTACCGACGCACGTTCGACATTAATGCGCAGGATCCATCTGCAATGTGCATAATAGATACAGAAAAAGATGAGATTGTAAGGTTGATGGAGACGGGACCGTTGCCGAAGATGGTCGTTGTATCGCATGATGGTAAGAGGCTTGCCGTTACACATTGGGGTGACAATACCGTAGGTATAATCGACATAGAGGGTGAAAATCCGTTTGCATGGCGTTATTTGTCATGCCCTGCAATAACAAAGAAATTAGTGCTTAACTACAGTCTGACGAAACAGATTGACCGCGATTCAGACAGCGGACTGAAGTTGCGCGGTACGGTGTTCCTGCCGGGTGACAGTCTGCTGCTGGTAAGCCGTATGTGCGGCGATGGTGGTTTCGGAGTCGTAGATGTAAGGCGAGGAGAATATCTTGGCATGCTTACCGGAATGCTTGAGAATACGCGCCACATGCTGGTAAGCAACGGATATGTATATATGAGTTGTAATATAGAAGGCTATGTGCAGCGTGTGCCTGTGAAGAAAATACTTGAGGCGGTAGGACGTATGAAGAACAAGACAGCCGTTGTGACGGGGTTTGAGACATGCAAGGTGAACCCTGGTGCACGCACAATCTGCATATCGCCTGACGGAAGATATTTGTTTGCGGCATGCAATTCAAGCAGTAGCCTCGTGGTGGTTGATACGCAGAGCATGAAGGTGATAGGTTCGATGACAGCCGACTCTTTCCCCGTAGGCCTTGATGTGTCGCCCGACGGAAAATGGTTGATAACTACATCGCAAGGACGTAGCAATGGCGGCGGCAATGCTGTGGATATTTTTGAACTTAGTATAAGGTAAGTGCTATGACAATTCATGTATTTAATCCTGACCATGACATTGCCTTGGCATCAAACCAAAGCAATTACACAACTCCGCGTGTAGGCAGAGAATTGCATCGCGACCTTGGTTACATACCGATGCTATGGGCAAAGCGTGGTGACGTGGTTGTGGTGGATGACGTGGAACAAGCAGAACAGGACTACTCTGCGTTAGGAGTTCCGCAGCATGTTGCGGCACAGTTCGTGACGTTAGGACAATTGCCGCAGACGTTCAAGGGAAAGCATACAATAGAGGTGGCTCCTTGGGGATGGAATACGGCGATACGCAATACATTGCTGGAGGCAGGCGTACCAGAAACGTCAATGCCAGATATAAGACAGCTGGAGACAATACGTGAATTGTCGAGCAGACGTCTTGCGGTCAGGATGCTCGACTCGTTCAAAGACCGTGACGGCTTGACGGGATTCTCAAGACCATGCGACTCGTTTGAGGAGGTGATGTCATTCCTTATCCATAATAAGGATATAGTGATAAAGGCACCATGGAGCAGTAGTGGACGCGGAGTGAGATATACTAAGGAGGGAGAAGCTGAACACGACGAGTCGCTCATACGCTGGATTCATAACGTAATAGATAGGCAAGGCTTCGTGGTGGCAGAGGAAAGATGCGACAAGGAAATGGACTTTGCTGTGGAGTTTACTGCTCTGCCGGATGGTAAGGTGCAGTGTTGCGGCTTGTCGCTCTTCTCGACAAAGGGTAGCGCATATACGGGTAACTTGTTGCTTACGGAAAGGGAGAAGGAAAACATCATAGACAGATACATTCCCATTAATCGCCTTAATCGTATCATTATAGAGTCAGAACGTTTCCTTGGCGAGCACATAGCTGGGCAGTACGTAGGACCACTAGGCGTGGATATGATGATAGTAAGGGGAGATGAAGAAGGCTCCTATATGCTCAACCCTTGCGTAGAGATAAATATGAGACGCACCATGGGTCATGTGGCTTTGGCTTTGACAAAGAAAGGTAAGCGTGGCATGATGTGTATAGATTCGCATGATGGGCATTTTGACTTGCATGTCAGTGACGTGGAGTCATGATATATCACATGTTCACGGGATACACAAAGGGTAAAATT
>JAEEGF012012317.1_pt1 | contig 22473 bp, 26 predicted proteins | sample 9134171 | NCBI WGS metagenome assembly JAEEGF01 (sample SAMN16246542, study PRJNA631951) | gut metagenome | biome: gut microbiome; feature: rumen; material: AP-attached | host: Bos | place: Iran: Karaj | collected 2018-10 | reverse complement strand
AACGGATTTACGTCAAATTGCCAACCTCTCTAAAAAACGCGCTAAATAACAACCCGCCATACGCGGTGTTCTTTAGCGATAAAGGGCACCGCGTTTCTCATCTTCGGCACAGAACCTTCCGGTGTAGAGGCAACCGGAACCGAATGATGAAGCAACTCCATCAAATCACTTTGCTCAGTGGTCGCGAACTACTGTGCTATCCGAAAGTGGAACTCTCACAGCCCATCGACAACCGAATGAAGCTGGACACCACGGGACAATACCTGACCATCGGGCGCAAGAAACCCGTCGTGAAGCCCATCCCGCCAGAGGTAAAAGAGCAGCGCAAACTGGCCGTGAAATTCTTCACCGACCGCGCCTTCTTCTTCCTTGACCACCGCGAGAAAATCCTGAGCGACAGCCGTATGTTCCTTGCCCCCGTTCCCGTACAAAGCGGCCTCGCCTACTTCGGAACCAGTGGCTTCCGACGTCCTACATTGGGTGTCTATGTTGAATGGTGGATGACGTGCGTCCCCGCCATCATCAGCCGCCTCCACGACGACACTTGGCTCGTATATTACATCTCGGGGAGCCCACTGTCGGGAATGAACTGCTGCGGCATTGTCAACGCTAACGGAGAATGCCGTTCGGAGAACCTACCCAGTCCGTTCAGCGCTATTTGGCGTTCATTTATGGAAGTCAACAAACGCTACGACGAGGCTAAGCAACGTTACGAGGCCTACTCGTTAGAAGAGGTGGTGAAGCTGTTAGAAGCCAACGACAACGGTGATAGTCTGAAAGAAAGGGAGTTGTTCCTTCTTCAGCGCGAGAATCAGATTTTGCGACAGGAGATACTGGACGCCCGCGAGGCCGGTGCCAAGGCGATGGAGAAGATGCGGGTCTCCCTGTTGAACGCCCACCTCGAATGCAAACGCGAGGCACTCACGAACTGGTATGCCGACTACTGCCGGAAGCAGGAAGAGGGCAAGGAAGTGCTGGAATCGCTGAATCTGCAGAAGCAGCAGCTCAAGCAGCAATTCCGCCACGGTGAAATCACCAGGATGTTCTATCAACACAAGCTCACTCCGTTGAAAAAAAGGATTTTCAATCTACAACAGGAACTTGAATGTATGGCAAAGCTGGAATTGTCAGAACTGCTTCCAGAACTCTTCAACCGGTCGGACGACACGGAGCTCATCACATCTGACGAGGTGGTGGAATTTGTAAAAAAAGGAACAGCAGCAGAACAGTCACATCAAAAATAGGCGCGTATCTACGGCAACAAGAAATTGTCGGGGGCGTTACGGATTATTGTAAAAGCATCGTAGTTTCGTAGATCTCTCGGACTGCAATAGACGGCAAATTCGATGGTTTTGAAATGGTTCAGGAATTGTGGCAGCACCTGATGGTAGGCAGCGGCCACGACCGCGGGGTCGTTGCGGAACGCACCGCAGCCGAACGCACCGAGTATCAGCACCTCAGCCCCGTTCGCGGCGGCAGCGGAGAGGATTTTGCGGGCGCGTTTCACGTGCAACTCCAAAAGTCTTTCCGGACTGATATGCACTGCATCGCCGTCGTTCCGATTGTATCGGTTGGAAGGGATGTCCCGCAGATTGGGGGCGGCGCAGGTAATCACATCCACGCGGAACGGCGAGGACAGGACATTATAGTCATCGTCTTTCAGCACCACCACGTCTTGGGTGTAGATAATGTCGTCGTTGTGGAGCGGGTTGGGCGCAGCACGGTGCGGAGCATAGAATTTCTCCCACGCCGCTTGGGTTGTCAGGCACGGGAAGAGGGTTGACACGCGGCAGAGGCACTCCTCCTGCGCCGAAGCGCCGGTCTCCACCCCGCCGCCGGGAGAGGTGGAGGAGGCGAAGTTCAGCACCGCCACCTTTTGTCCGGGGTATCTTGCCGCCGCCTCGAAGGAGCGCAGACGGCTCACCACCACCTGCGCTTTTTCGGTATAGGAGGGTGCGGGAAGGTTTATTTGGTCGGCATCGCTGATATACTGCTGGGAGGCGATGCTTTGGTTGACAGCGGCTTGCAGCTCCTGGCTGATGTCAATCCGCTGCATAGTGTCGTTGAACACGGCCACCAACTGTCTTTTCCGGTCGAAATAGGATAAGTTTGTCATAATCGAGTTTTTAGGCGGCAAAGATAGGATAAAAACGGATATGGATGGCGGAGGTGCGAGTAGCAAAAACACAGGCAGAGGGGCCACGTGCGGGCACTCGTGATATAGTGTTAGAAATATCGAAAAAAAATGGGCAATTCAAGAAACAACAATGTTAAATTCTTGATTCTTAATTTAATAGATATTTATATCGTCTTCAACACCCTATTTAGAGGGCTTGGGATAATCCACATCAAATCTCCGATGGACATCGAAATAGAGTTTTTCCACCCCGAAATCGTTCGGCTCGAATTCGATACAGTCAATACCGCCTTCCAATAACTTTTGTCGGGTTATATTCGGCACATTATAGACGAAAATCTCATCCAACAACTCGTACTCCTGGTAGACGTCGATGACGCAGAAGGCAGTATCAGGTGTTTTTCCGTCACCAGTACTCAGTATTGTGTCAATAATCTGTTCGGTCTGGTATTGATAAGTGTCTATAAGATTATCATCCTCAAGAAAATCGTCATTCTCAAGAATATCCTCCCAATACCGGACGCTGAACGGACTGTCTAGATAATGGCAGCTTTGGGCGTACTCATCGGTGAAGGTATAGCCGTACATCAGACCGCGCAGGGTCTCTATCGGGGTGTCTTCATCAAGTTTCCCGTCACGGAATTGTTGGAGTAATTCATTGGTACAACTCTCCTTGTACTCTTCATAGTTGACTTTGCGAAAATCATCGCGGACGCCTAAGAGGCGAATCGGTTCATTGTTTTTCATATCATTAAGGGGATTTCTGTTTTTTTACTTCTTCGCGCTGCCGCCGACCTTGGTGCGAAATCCGTTAAACATCAAGATAAGCAAACAACGCTGCAAAATTAATTCATTATTATTTGCGTTTTCTTTTAATGTACTCCTCTATTATGGGAGACCTCATATTGTCAAGCATTCTCTTCCGAACCTTTTGTTTGTCTTCTTCGCTATACTTTTCTCTTCCATCGACATACAAATCCCCAGCCCAGTCATCCACAACGTTCTCATTAGTCTCCTGCCTCTTGACAAAATCGAGAATCGCATCATAAAAGCTTTCAACAAACTCTTTTGTGTCACATAATGCATATTCAAACTGAATGCCTTCTATCCTTTTAATAAACAACGAGAAAATCCCAGTATTTGATCCTTTCCCTTCTTTTTTCCTTTGGATTGGACAATAGAGCAAATCTTCATAATGGAAAATGTAATCGGTGCCTTCACCGAACGGAAAGCAATAATTGCTGTGATTGTTAGTGCAAGCCTCTACCCAATCGATCATTTCGCCTACAGGATCGCTAGATAAAACATTTGACAAACGCGCTTTTGCCACTTCCTCTCCATCAATGGAGACGGTGACATCTACCCAACCCGCATACGGGTCTGAAAAATGAAAACTCACTTTTTTCAAAGGACAGAACCCGCTTTCTGCGATATTGGAATACATCTCGGCACGCTTTTTCAGCAAAATGTATGGGAGATAATTTGGGGATAATTCATTCATATTATGTTTTTTTATACACGATGGCACAATGTGCCGAAATTTAAAGCGTGGTTTGGAATGGCAGGGAGATGGCGCGACAAAAAATAATCCTGTTCAAATTATCAAGAAGGATCCCTCATCGTCTCAATCGGGATATAGTACAACTCATATTTTGTTCTCGGGTCGCGGAGCCAGCGAAGGAAGAGGTCGCGCTGACGGGACAACTCCTCACACAAGGCCTCCATATCTGCCGTTTCACGCATAGCGTCATAGGCGACTGGGTCAAGGTTGGCACTATCGTTCCGGATGAAATCGGCGAAATCGGCCTCGAGGTAAGCAGCTGCCTCGTCGAAGACCTTGATGAAGTCGTCCAACCCTGCCGTACAAGGATATAACCGGCTCTCCAGCATCACCTGCACAGGACTCATCAGTCCGCCCATTCCACAATTCAGCATCGGCCAGCCGCTGGCCTTGTGGAAATCCTCCATTACCTTGCGCCCATACAGCTTGCCGACAACCTGCGCACAGGCTGAAGTGTAGAACACTGCTGCCGCAAACATACCGAAGTGATGGTCGCCTTCAAACCGAAAAGCATTCCGTTTTTTGTTGTGCCCGTAGCATCTCCCATTTTCATCCACCCTTGGCGGTTCCATACCCAGTGCAAAGGGATAGGCGAAATTGCGACAGGTGACATCTATGTCGTAAAATTTGGATAGGTCAGACGGAAATCGCAGGGTGTAATACTCCTTGAAGGTGGCAGATTCAGGTTTCCCGGGGGAGTTGGGCGTCAACAGATGCTCAAGAAAGGTGAAACCCGCATCATTGCGAGAGTTGTCACGTTGTTGGAGGGCAGCCGAGAGGCTGTCAGACTTGGGGTTGGTGTTTTGATTCATATTATTATTATTTTATGATGTTTGTTGATTTATTTTGCAAAAATCGTGCCAATAAAGAGTAGAGACACCAAAATTTTCAACCGTTGAAATAGTTGGTTTTATCTCATTCCGAGACGGTTTAGAGGTTTATGCAACCTCCAAACCGAGCATTTCGACAATCTTCGGCACAAGGGTGTCATCGAGACGACTGACATCCAAGACGTGCCCCCCATCAAACTCCTCGTAATTGTCCCCACTGCCGCCATAGAGCCGTTTATACTCCTCAACACTGACGATCCCCTTCACCTTGAAGGGGTCGTTCTTGCCGAAGTATGCATAGGAAGGGTCACGGGGATTGTCGAGGATGGCCTGCTTGTAACCATCCAGCATCGGTTTGAATTTGGCCAGCAGTTTGGGGTCGCCGACAATCTCCTGACGTCTGGTTCCGCGCCGTTTCCGATAGATGAGCCCTAACTTACTGCCAAGTTCAGCCAGTGGCAGGAAGAGGTCGACTCCCCTGTCGTAGTTGAGTGCCGGACTGAGATAAATGTGCGGGATGCCCCGGATGCCGAGCGCGTGGATGGCCCCCATAGATTCCCCAATGACGAGAACGGGGTGGTTGGTCTCCACCAGTTTGGAAATCTGCTCCGTCGCAATGTCCGGGTCGTAGTTGTAGGTCTTACGTATGACCTTGAGGTCGCAGGGCTCACCATCCTTGGTGATGAAATGCATTTTCGAGAGTTTTTTATCCAGACAGCGGGGTATGTAGCTGCTACCACTACCACCCATTCCGTGAAGAAAGAGAATGTTCATAAATTTTGGGTTTTGGTTATTAATATAATGTGAGCTGTCCTCCCAGACAGAATCTTGCGTGTTTATTCAGCAAATATCGTGCCAAACTTCAACTATTTAGACGACACGCTCTTACGGATAATTGTGAGATGCTCGGTTTGGAGATCGCTTGCTCTCCAAACCGAGCATCGGAGGTTATGATAAGTGACCCCTCACTCGGTTAATTCCACCTTCCAAAAGTCTCATAGAAAGAGCCCAGTCTGCCCTCTTCTTCCACCTTCTTTATCTTTCCCGCAGGACCTTCCAACAGGGCAAACACGATGGTGTGGAACTTGCCCTTGAACTCCTTCTCCTCGAGAGTCTCCTTGAACAATGCAGACACAAGCTCTGGCTTGAGTTTGAATGCCCCGCAACCGAATGCTCCCAGCACGAGCGAGTCGTGACCGTTGAGCAGGGCTATGCGATAAATAGTACGGATTTTGTCGCGCATAACTATCTCACCTTCCTCGGTGAAACCACCGTCTTCAGCGCAGTACTCCAGGTTGTTGGGTTTGATGTTGTTGTTGAAATTGAGCGCTCCCGTAGTGATGATAGCGGTTTGGAAGGGCTCTTCCCGCAAAGCAAACCCTGTCAAAAGATTATCGCGGAACACGATAACGGGAGAATAGATGCCTCCGTAGCGGACATCTATGGGGTAGGCGGCCGGCTCACGCAGCGGCACGTCCGCCTTATTCGCCCACAGCTTGTTGTAGTACTGATAAAGCGTCGGGGAAAGGGTTGAGGCACGACAGAGACTGGGCTCCTGAGAACCATCCCCCGAATTGTAATTCCCGCAGGCCTTGTAGGGGTTTGCCATATTCAAAATGGCAGGATTCAAACCGCTGTCAATTAACGCTTTGGCTATGATGATGCAGTCTTCGTTGGCACAACCGGTCTTGGTGGTCTTGTGGCGGGCCGGAACCTCAGCTGCCGACACCTCTTCCCGATACACTTTCGTGGCATCCAGCAGTTTCTGGCGCGTGCCGGGCAGGTCGACGACTTTGCCAGAAGGGGCAATGTATTTCCAGGCGTTGAAGATGGTCTGATTGTGCTTATAGACATCCGTGCGAACGGTGCCGGGGGTGTAATGGCCGCCATTTGCTATTCTCTCGATGGCTTTTTGTGCATTCCAAGAAAGTAAAGTGTTGGTATTGAGGTTTTGTTTCATATTATTATTGTTTTATTATACTTGTTGATATGTTGTGCAAAAATAGTGCCAAAATAAAGGTGACTGATGGAAATTAGAGAGTTTATTACCATTATTGTTCATCATAGATGCTCCAAATTCCTTCCTTACCCTTTATGGGATTACAACGGCCGTACGCCCAATCATTAATCATTTGAGCGATTTCCGCAAGACCGTATGCCCGATATGGGATTACGGCTATGAGATTGTCATCAATCATATTGTCATATAACACAAAGTGATTGTCACGGGCTAACTCCAGTTGATGGCCGCCTGGCAAACCATAACTGATTTTTTCGCCATCCAACATCTTCTGCAAAACGGGAACAACTGCTTGGGAGAAACTTTCCCGATTCTCATCATATATGCGACAAAGGGTTTCTTTTTCTATTTGTTGACTATCGTAATCGTCATCTTCTGCCATCCATATCTCGCAACCCCCATATGTGAAACAAAGTTCAAAGTTTGGGAGCGATCGGTTACCATCGAGTGTTGTCCCGAATTCCACACACTTTATGTCTGTCACTTCATTTCCAGCTCTTTGAATTTCCTGAGACGATTTTATACGATTCATTCTAATTAGGTGCTCTTCGAAGATTCTCGGAATGTGTGCTTATTGATAGTATGTTTTATAATTGTTCGCTTGATAATTGTTCTCTTACTTTGTCAAGAACTTTTCCTAGGAGGTTTTTGCCTTCCCAATTTGATTCATCATCAATAGCCGGATTCGTGTATCTCATTCCCACGCCCCATTTTTTGTCATCAGGACTTCCTTCCACAAATTTTTTACCTTTGAATTCATCGCTCAAGATCAGCCTTTTCAAGTCGTCATTTTGCGAGAATTTAGCCAAGACAACCTCAAACATAATTGATTCAGAAACAAAAGACCAAATGAAACTAAAATTCCTAACCTTTCGTCCAATGGCTTTGGCTTCCTTCGGGGTTGTTGATTCAAGTATGCGTTCATACGATTCGGCATCCTTAAAGTGCAATGCTTTCATCGCCATAAAGCATTGCTCGGAAGACTTCCATTCAACATCTTTATATACGAATCTGCAAGGATGAAAATTTGAAAAGGGGGAGCCCCAAAATGCCACGTGTTTTTGATATACTTTTAATCCTCTCATATTGAATTTGTGTTTATATTTCTATTCTGATGTTTTTTGTCACTTACTCCCACCTTCCAAACGTCTCATAGAAGGAGCCCAACTTGCCCTCTTCTTCCACCTTCTTGCGCTTTCCTGCAGGACCTTCCATCAGCGCGAAGACGATGGTGTGGAACTTGCCCTTGAACTCCTTCTCCTCGAGAGTCTCCTTGAACAATGCCGACACAAGCTCCGGTTTGAGTTTGAAAACCCCGCAGCCCATTGCGCCTAACACGAGCGAATCATGACCGTTGAGCAGAGCGATACGGTAGATCGTGCGGATTTTGTCGCGCATAATCTCATCACCCTCTTTGGTGAAACCACCATCTTCAGCGCGATACTCCAGATTGTTGTGCTTGTGACCCTCTTTGAAATTGAGCGCAGCCACGGAGATAATGGCGGTCTGGAAAGGTTCTTCGCGCAAGGCGAATCCAGTCGAACCATTATCGCGGAACACCGTGACGGGAGAATAGATGCCGCCAAAACGGATGTGCATCGGATAGGCACTTTGTTCACGAAGGGGCACGCCGACTTTTTGGGCCCAACTGTTGTTATAGTATTGATAAAGGGTCTGCGAAAGAGTGGAAGCACGGCAGATGCTCTCTTCTTGTGCATTCGCCCCTGAGTTGTACTTTCCACAAGCGTGGTAGGCGTCCGCCAAGTTCAATACGGCAGGATTCAGTCCCTGGTCAATGAGACCTTTGGCAACCACCACACAATCTTCGTTGGCACAACCGGTCTTGGTGGTCTTATAGCGGCTCGGAACCTCAGCGGCTGACAGCTCTTCCCGATATACTTTCGTGGCATCCAGCAGCTCCTGGCGCGTGCCAGGCAGGTTGACGACTTCGCCCGAAGGGGCAATGTATTTCCAGGCGTTGAAGATGGTCTGGTTGTGCTTATAGACATCGGTGCGGACGGCACCAGCGGTGAAATGGCCGCCATTTGCTATTCTGTCGATTGCTTCTTGTGCATCCCAAGAAGGTAAAGTGTTGGTATTCTTTGTCATTGTAAACTATTTAGGCAAACTTCTAAATCATCACTTTTCACGCCGCCGCCGATCATAATGCGAAGTCCATTAAACATTATGGCAGGGAAACGGGGCACAAAAATAAAAAATATTCATACATCTTAAGAAAGACCACCCGGTTCGGCGTCTTTTGCGTCGTAGTACACAAACTCGCATTGGGGATTGACATACCGAAACGCGTTAGGGTCGACAATAGCGGCAGAGGGAATCTCCACCCGTCGAAGTCCCTGACACATCCCGAAGGCATCCTCCTCTATCCGTTTCACCGTACTTGGAATCCTGACCTCCTCCAAGGCGAAGCATTTGAAAAAACAGCCGAAACGGATGTTTTCCAGCCCTTCGGGGAGCACCACCGAGGCGAGTCCTTCGCAATGGCTGAAGACGCTCATCTTCAATTCCTTCACCTTCGGCGGAATCACAACCGAACGCAGCTTCTTGCAACCCGCGAACGCCTCCTTCCCGATGGTTTTAACACTGTCCGGCAGCGTGACGGCATCCAAATTTTCGCATCCGGCAAACGCCTCACTACCGATTGCTCCAACACCTCCGGGAACAGAAAACTCCTTGAGGTCTTTGTTGTTTTGGAATGCCTTTTGGCAGATTGATAAACACTTTTTCCCCGAGTGGTCATAGTGGACAGCAGTCCCATTGGTGACATCTCCTGTTCTGTCATAGTCAAGATATTCTACTTCTTTCATAACTGATTAAATTTGAAAATTATTTTGATCCGATAATCACATTACAAAAACTATGCCAAAACATCCCAAATGTTAGCTATTATTTTTGGCACGATATTTGCGTAACAGTTGCAAATTCTTACCAAATTAAAAAACTCAATATTATGATTAAAACATTTGAAACCAAAGCTTTTGACCATCATTTCATTATCAATGACAACGGCTGGACATTATTAATTGACACAGGTTCTCCTAGCACACTTTTTGACGGAGATGCATTTGAATTTCTGGGGAAGCGCGTTTCCAAAGGGATTCTGAGCTTCCCGCCCGACATCATCAGCGAGATGCTTGGCACCCATATCGACGCCCTAGTGGGTTGCGACATCCTGAAGCACTTCAGCGTGCTCATCGACAGCAGCCAATCCTCCATAACCTTCAGTGACGAGGAATTGTCGATGACAGAGGGGGAAAGCATCCCCCTTTCGAGCAAGTGGGGCCTTCCTTGTGTGTCATTGCGTCTGAACGGGCGGGACGGGAATTACTTCCTGGACTCGGGGGCCAAAATCAGCTATGTCAAGAGAAACTTTGTCGACGGGCTGACCCCAGAGGGACAGGAGGGCGACTTTTACCCTGGATTCGGCCACTTTGAGACCCCGGTCTACCGCATTCCGACAAGCGTCGGGGGACACGAATTCCCAGTGAGTTTCGGCACACTTCCCCATAAGCTTGAATTGCCGCTCCTCAACCTTACCGGAGCCACGGGCATCATCGGCCACGACCTCTTCCAGCACTTTGCCATCCTGCTTGACCTCAGAAACAAAACCTGCCAGTTGAGATCTTTAACGAAATGACAGCATTGTGCCAAAATGTCGCGTTCTGACATTTTGGCACAATTTTTGTTATGAATAATAACAAATAAATATTTGATTCATAAAAACCGATTTATGCTACTCTATTTTAACAACGTATATACCGATGCTCTCGACAAGGACAAGCAGATGGATGTGGTGCCTGAGGGCGACACGCTTGTATTCAAGATCAAGAAGAACGGCAAAACCACCTCTTTTCACCTGCCGATGGACGAGCAAGCATATGACCTTAGTCGTTTCATCCGGTTTCACCTCGGCACGGCCGAGAATCATCCAAGCACATACAAGAAAAAAGGGGTGGGCGTATGCATCCTCGACTCTCAAGGCGAAATCGGACTCCCGCGTCAGGATGATTTGCAGCCCAGCTTGCCCAACTCTGACATAGACCAATACAGTTATGACAGATTGACAGAGATTTTTGGTCAAAAGGGCGTGATTTACGCATTGTTCGAACTATACGACGGCTTAAGTGATGAAACTGTGAGGAGAATCATCCAGCACTGCGTGGTGTTGCAGTCGAAGTTCGTCTTCTTCGGCGAGCCCAGTGCCGCCCGGAGACTTACCCTGAAGGAGGTTTCGCAAGATCTTGGGGTGGACATCACATCCGTGTCACGCGGCACGCGGCACGTGCGCATCTACTCGCCCTGCGGCAAAGTGTTCACGCTCGACAACAACGTGCTCGACCTGGAACAGCCATCCCTCTTCGACGAAGGGCTCAAGGGCGAACACGGTATCGTTTCGCGGCTGGAATTGCTTTACCGGATCAAAGGCATCCGCGAGGGTGCGGAGACAGGGGAGCCGTTGAGCGACGAGGAGATCTGCAAACGGCTGCAACAGATGGGCTACGACATCAAGCGTCGCACCGTGACCAAATACCGCAACATCCTTGACAGTAAACAGTCCTCTCGATAATCAAAGACCTCATCGCGTTTGGGACGCAGAAACAATAAATACAGTTTATTAGGTAAATAATCATCAAAAAGCCAAAAACTATGCCAGCATTTTTAATGGTAGACTACACACTACCGAAAGCCATCCAACAATTACAACAGCAAATTGATTCCGAAGATTTGTATGTAAGGGAAGACCCTGACAGTTCTATCTCCTTCGGTTTGGAATCGGAGCCCCACGTAACTCTTGCCCCCTGTCTCCGGAACAACACCAAACTGGATAACGTGAAAAAGTTCCTGCAGCCATTGGAGAACTACAGACTCGAACTTACGGGGCTAACCGTGTTTGAAAACAGACAGTTTGATGTGTTGGTGTGCAATGTCAAACGCTGTGACCCGTTGTTTGAAACGAATTCTGAAATCTCAGAACATTACAAATTGAAAAATCAATTCAAGTTCAACCCGCACGTGACAGTGGCATACTTGAAAAAAGGCAAAGGCAAAAAATACGCAGAACTCTCATTTCCCAATGAGGTCACGATGGAGCCTAAATGCTTCTCATACAGTCATTCTGAAGGGAAGAAACAGGTAAAAGAGGAATTCTGTGAGTAATGCGAAGGAAAATCATACATCATAATCTCAAATAAAACACACTTATGTATATCAGGAAAGGACAAAGTCGCGATGGTCAAATTCTGTTCAACATCGACGGGAAGTATATCCGTAAAGGGCAATCTTGCTATGATGAAATCCTGTTCAACATCGACGGGAATTACATCCGTGAGGGGCAAGGCCAATACAATGAAATCCTGATGAACATCGACGGCAAATACATCCGTGCGGGACAATCACCCTGCGGCAGTATCCTGATGAACATCGACGGAAGCTATATCCGTGCGGGGCAATCATCCTGCGGTGAAATTCTGATGAATATCACGGGGTGATTCGACTATTAATTCACTATACTATAGTACTTCCCGAACTTGAATTTGAGATTCATCACTGTTATTGATCTTTTCCATATTTGATTCTGGTGCCTTTACACCAGCAGGTTCCAATGTCGGAGATCCCGTTTGGCCGGTCATCACACCTCAAACGGCCACTTCAGCACGAAATCGTCCGGGGTGAGTTTTATGCCGTAGCGGGGGTTGCCGTAACGGTCCGTCCCCATAATCTCAATACTGTAGCATTTCTCCCATTTGTACTTGATGACATAATTGTCGTAAAACTTGTCGAAATACTTCCGGACGGAGGCGGTGGCATTCGCGAAGTTGTTGGACACCGTGCCCTTCTCCAACCAAGATTCCACCTCCTGGATGTCACCGTGCTTGCCGCTGACGTTTTGGTAAATGAACATCAGTTCCTCCTTGTAATCCCCCATCTCAAATTGCGAGAGACAGCGCGGAATCGTGTTGTCCTTCGTAGCTCGCACAATTTGGCGAAGGAAAAAGACATACAGCGTTTTCGACAGGTTTCCCCGTTCGAACGTCACCTTTTTGAGTTTTTGATCGGGAAGTTCAACAAAGATTCCATTTTCTTTCACAATAATACGGCACGGATCTTTCTGTTTGCTCTTGTTGTTCAACCTCCGCAACCCCTTTTTCATCAACGTGGCCGCAAGGTCAACGTTTCCCTGGGTACGTATGGCAAGCCATTCCAGCAGTTCTTCCACCATTTGATTTTTAACCATTGACTCATCCACCAAACGTTCCAAATCCCCCATAGTCCTGATCTTTGAATCAACAACAATGGGTTCATCATCGCCTTCGGTGTAAAACACGCCGTCCCACGGCTTGGACGTTTCGTTGTCGAGCGATTCTTGGAGACTGCTGGCACTCCCCACCTCTTCCAATTTCTTAACATCTAATTTTTTCTGTGCATTTGATTCCATTTCGGCAAAATTGTTTTGTTAAACTGCATTTACGCGGCAAAAATAGGGAAAACTTTTATTTTCAGCTTCCCACACACCAGCCATCGTTCTTCTTGCGAGGCGGGGTGATGGGGAAGAAGTAGTTCCACAGATAGTCTTTGACTTTTTCTTTATCCATAGCTTTGTTGTTTTTTTTCGGTGCAAAAATACGATGAATATTCAGGCAGTCACGTTTTCTGCTATTAGCAGGTTTTTGGGTTATTTGGTTCGCTATTCATGGCCTTGTACCACTCTTCGCTGAACCAGATGTTGTCGGGGATTTCGCCGGCGGAAAGGAAGCATTGCATCATCTGTGCACCTGTGTAGCCGCAGAGGGTCCGTTGGTCGGGTTGGTTGCGGTAGGCCACCATGAACCGCTTGTCCGGCATCTTCCGCGCCACCTCGTACAAGCGACGCACGTTGTCGGTGATCTGTTCCAAGGTGATGCGTGGCCACCCTTTGCGCATCTCGGTGGTTATCAGTGCGTACGATTGTCCGTGCAGGCCGTCGCCTTTGCCGTACTTGGCACCGAACTTCTGGAGGGCGACCTTGGCCGAGCCCGCGCCGTGCTTTCCTTCCGGGTTGCTCCCGAACACAAAAATGATGTCCTTCCCCGGGGTAATGTTTCCTTTGTAATGATTCATATTGGTTTTTCCTTTTAGTTTATCCTCTTCTTCTGATGATACTGTTCGCAGTTTACTTTTTACAAGATCTCTTATGTACGAAAGAACGTATAGCAAATCTCCACGGGTGGCTTCAGGGGACATTTTCAGCTGAAATGTGGTTCCCTCTATTTGGAAGTATTCGCCTGTCGGTTTGAAATCCTCGGGCTTCATTTGAGCGATTTTTTCCCTGTATTTGTTGAGATTCTGAAGTGTTTCAACCAATTCAGATTCGGTAATACGATTTTGTTCGTTTTCTTTCTCGTTCATAATCAATCTGATATGGTTATTCCTCTTCTTCTTTGAACTTGTCCTTATACTTGTTGTTCAGATATTCGGTTAATTCATCCTTCATCGGCTTGAACATCTCCCTGAAGTCTTTATTTTCATTGGGTTTAAGAGCGTATATCTTTTCCGCAAACTCCTTGAATGGCATTGCACCGAGTTTTCGATAAAACTCATTCAGGTGGGGTCTTGCTGTTCTATTATTTACCCATTGCTTGGTTGTTTTTAGCGTGCCTTTGGCACGCGAGTTGCCCGTTTGGTGCGTCTTGAGGTCACTTTGTGTAAAATGCCAGTGACATGCTGCCATGCAAAAACCAGTAATCGCGCATTGCGTTGACTTTCCGTTCCATACGGCGTATTTTTTCCGCATCTGCCGGGTTATTTTCTCGCTTCAGTGTCTCTATTTGTTCACGGACTTCGATTTTGTATCTGTTTTCCTTCTTATATGTGTAATTCCTAAAGACATTGTTGAATTTTGTGTCAAAATTAAAACCATCAGCGGCCATTCTGTCGGACAAGTCGCAACCATTTTCTGTCGTTGGCGAGGTGTAGATCGGCACTTTGCACACCTCTCCCTCAACAATCGCATAATATTCCCCTACAAACAAGTCTGTTGTATTGTACTTTTGCTTTAACGCAAGAAAATTGTGGACATTAATATCAAAAGTGGGCACCGGAACTTGTCGGTTATAGGCTTTCTGTTTTCGGGTCAGCTTTTTCTTTGGCGTGGTGTCTGTGTATTTTTCCTTCAAACGGAGAATGCCGTTGTCATCCACATAATACTTTTTCTCACCTCTGGTAACATAGCGATAGTGGGTATAGCCTTCCAAATCAAATGCAAAATAGGATTGTGTATCCCAGGTGCGGTGTCTTCTGCTTTGGCGCAACGACTTGGTCTTGGCATAAAACTCGCTCAGCATCTCGTCGAATGGCTTGTTGAGGTACTTGTTAAGAAGTCCTTCTATATGTTTTTCGTGCAACGATGCCCAACCGTTGCCTTTGTTGTAGCTCATTGTCTTGTGTTTTGAAAGCCGATGTTTGCTCATAGAGAGCCGCTCGCCCTCGTATTCATTCATACCGTGGCGCGGGAATTCCGATCCTTTTCCTCTGCGGCCGCCGCGATATTTGTGCGGCACACGGCTGTCTATCTTCCATTTCTTTTCTGACATAGTCTGTGTTGGTTTTGGGTTATCTTACACACTGTGGTTATTTGTTTTCATTCCCATCATTGTCTTCTTTTGTTCCAGATTCCTCTTCCTCCAACTGTTTTACTTTCCACGCCGCCACCTCATCGCCGGCCTTTGCCGCCTTCTCGTACCAGTGTATGGCTCTGGTCATATTCTTTTTGATGTAGCAGATGCCATGCTCGTAAAGGTATCCTTTCAGGTAATAGGCGGCAGGGTGTTTCTGTTTTGAAAAAAAATCTGCCACCGCTTTGATGGATTCTTCCTCCTCCTCGAAGAACATTTCATCATCGAAATATTCTTCCCCCTCCTTTTCCACGACACCCTCCACCACATGCAGCATCTGCCACGCTTCCATCACCATTGCACGCGGGTCGGCAGTCCAGCGCCACAAGGATACCGCTTTGGCCAGATTCCCGTTCAGCATCTCTTTCTCTCCCTCCCAAAAACACTCTGATTCCCAGCCGGTAAGGTCGGCATACTTTTCCATTGCGTACTTCTTGAGGACGGCTATTTGGTAGCAGGCATCTACGTTGCCGATGCAGAATTCGTGCAGGGCGGCTCGCTTGTAGCATTCAATGGCTTTGTCAAGGTCGTAGGAAACGCCCTGGCCGGTTTCGTAACAGAAAGCCAGTTCTTCCTGCGACCATTTGTCATCGCCTTCAGCCCCCTTACGCCACCATCGACACGCCTCTGCCATATCTTTCTTGTCTTTCGCCAGATCCCCAAGAAAATAGCAGGCGCGTGACTCCCCGTGTTCGGCAGCGGAAAGCAGCCATTGCTCGCACTCGGGGTCGGTTTTGTAGGTGTGGCGACCGTAATAGAGCCATTCTCCCAAGGCGAGTTCGGCAGGCGGGTAGTGCTGCTCCGCCGCTTGCCGGAACCAGTACTCAACTTGCTCCTTGTAACCCGCTTTATGGTTGGAATGATACTCATAATGTTGCCCTATATACCATTGCGCCTCGGGCAGTCCGAACTCGGCTAACGACAACACCTTTTCGAAAGTGTCGAAATTCAGCCCTGCCTCCCGACGGCACCCTTCCAAGCGCTTGATGATGGGCAGCACCACATTTTTCACCACCTTCTGGTTCATACGATGCTCGCCGTCGAAGGTCTGCACGTTGGGATAGTAGCGGGAGAACTCCTCGCGGCAGTTCACGGTGGTGTCCCGCGTGCCGAACAATCCTATGCAGAGAATATTCTCAGGGGCATCCGCCTTCCAGCTATCGAACTGGTGCGCCTCCATCTCGCGATAGTGCTGGATAATCTCCTCCGTGATGGTGTACTGCGTCTGCCCGTCTTTGCGGGGCTGGAAGAAATCGAAGGTGCCCACCTTCATCACATCGGTGATTTCTGAGAGGTGGAGCGCCGGGTTGACGCAGATGCGCGCGAAGTCGGCGGGCAGCTGATGGGCGTACATACCGCCCATACTCGTGCCGATGATGACGCTGAAATGCTCCTCCTCGCAAAGCTGCTTGAGGAACGGCAGCGCCTCCGCCGGATCGACAGGAATGTCGGGGGCTTCGATGTGATAGTAATCTGGCAGGGACTTTTTCAGATATTCCACGGTGCTGCTCTGCCCTGACGAGCCGTATCCGTGCAGATATAGGATTTTCATTGTTTTGCGATTGGTGATTAGTGAACAGTGATCAGTGATTAGTTATTAGTGATTAGTAAATTGTTTCACGTGGCAAAAATAGTTCGTTTTTTTGAAATACGGGTTATTTTGCGAGTAGCGGATTTTTCCCGCTCTCGCGGTGGCATACATGAAGCCAACGGCTAAAAGCTAACAGCTAACAGCCGATCCTCAGCACGCGAACCCGATTGTGTTCCCGCCCTTGCGCGTCAGTTTCTCACCCTTGCACCACGCCTCCAGCATCTCCACCGTGGGACGGTTGCCGCTCAGCACCTCCTCCATATAACTCTTGCGCACGATGTTGTCAATCTCGCCGCCCGAGAGGTCGTATCTCGCCGCCAATTTAGCGCAATCCTCTTCCGGGAGCCACGGGAGCTTGCTCTTCCAGATGGACTTCTTGGCATCGGTGGTCGGCTGCCCGAACTTCACCTTGAAGAGGAAGCGGCGCTCGAAGGCGCTGTCGAAGTTGTCGCACAGGTTGGTGGTGGCGATGAGGATGCCGTCCAGCGTCTCCATCTCCTCCAACAGGATGTTCTGCAGGGCGTTCTCGGTCTGGGCGCAGTTGCCGGAATCGACGTCGCGGCGCTTGCTGAAGAGCGCGTCGGCCTCGTTGAACAGCAGGATGGGCTTGCGCTCCTCGGTCTCGCACATACGACGGTAGTCGGTGAAGATTCTCTTGAAGAGCTTCTCGCTCTCGCCGAACCAGCAGGTCTTGGAGGCGGCGATATCGACGTGATAGACGCTGCGGCCCGTGGCCTTGGCAATCATATCCACCGCGGCGGTCTTGCCGGTGCCGGGCAGCCCGTGGAAGAGCATCGCCACGCCCTTGGGCAGCGAGTTTTCCTCCAGGCGCTTCTGCAACGCCGCAAATGATTCCTCCTGCAGACTCTGCTTCACGAAGTCAATATCGCGTGACAGCTCCTCACCAAAGAACAGTTCGCGGGCAGGAATCTTGTCGGGCGACATCAGGCGGGTGTCGGTGCCGCCCTTGGAGCAGAACAGGTCATAGTCATCCTCCAAGAAGAGACGCTTGCCCTTTTCAGTCAGCGCGAGTTCGGCCTCGGCAAGGAAGCGGGCGGGGAGCAACTCCACCAAATCCGCCGTGATGACCGCGTGGCTCTTGTTCATAATGGCCTTGGCCACCTGAATCTTTTCACGGTTGTTGTCATAGATATCATCCAAGGTGCATTCCACTCCGGTGCAATCGCGGCGGCGGCGACTGCTCATATAATCGTCGCAAATCTCGTAAAAGAGGGTGCGGTCCTCCACTCCGGGGAACACTTTTTTGAGTTCCTTCACCAACTTGAGACGACTATGCTCCTCTTCTTTTTCCTCAACCATCGAGAAGAGCATTTCCGTCTCGATTTCGCCCTCGCTGCGATTGTCGATAAGGTTGGAGATGCAAGCACAGAACTTGAAACGGTCCATCTCGAAGGGTTTCAGCTTCTTCAGCGGCTTGTTCGACAGCAGAGCATTCTCCACCGCGCCACTCACCACATACTCGTCACGGTTGTGCCTCTGGTTGGCCACCCGGATAAGCTGTTTGTGCAGGAGGGAGTTAAGACTGTTCTTCAGCGGCAGAAAATCGAGGGCGGTAATGTCAAGATAGCGGCAGATGTCGGGCACATCGACCACGCTGTTGCGGATCAGGCGAATGGCATAGACGGTCACGAGAAGGATGGTTTCCGCGGGTGTGGTTTTCAAGAAACGGCTGAGGTGGTCGATTTCCTCACGGAGTTCCGTTTCAACGTATTGGATGTCCACGGGCAGGTCCTTCTTGTTGCGTCTGCAGAGGTCCCCGTCGTAGGCTTTGCCCAAATCGGGTTCATAGAGGCGGAAAATCTCGTAGCGGGAATCTTCCAACAGTTTGGCGATGTCGGTCACGGCGGCGATGGCGTTGAAGGTTTTGTTGTTCTTTTGCATAGTTGTGTATTTTTAATGATGATTAAACGTTGGCAAAAATAAAGCACAGGTGTGCCAATGCGTGGCACAGTGTTTGTTTTTGTTTCACGATGCAAAAGAGAAAAAAATAGGAATTTGGGGGTGAAAATTGCGAGTAGCAGGAAAATCTTGTATCTTTGCAGCCCGAAAGTTGAACCCCTGATTTCAAAAAGAAAGGAGCGCAACAATGAGAATAAAGAATAACAACATCCGATAAGAACAATTCTGTTTCAAGTTGTTACAGATATTGTGGCGAACATTGAACGTGTCCGCCGTTTTTAGCATTTATTATTTTTAACCGATACAGAAATGCTTTTCTGTGTCAACAATCTGGCCAATAGCCAATAGCCAAAAGCTAATGGCCAATAGCTAATAGCAAGAAAAAATGGGCAATTTAAAGAAAGAACTTACCAGAATGGGGGTCACCGATAATGTGCTCCGCAGCCGGATGTTGGAGTTCGTGAAGCAGGAGGGCAAACACCTCAGCTCTGAACAGATTCTGTCGCTGCTGCAGGACTTTGTCGCACGCCCCGAACAATACAAACAACACCAAAACCCGAGCTGGCGGGCGTTAGCGGAAATGCTGTCGCCGGAAGTGACAACCGCACAACACCACGAACTGCGGGAGGCGCCTCTCCCCTACTCCGTGTTCGGACGCGACCTCATCGACCCGCTGGCGTTCCGGCAGATGGACACGGCTATGCGGCTGCCCGTCACCGTGGCGGGCGCGCTGATGCCTGACGCGCACGCGGGCTACGGCCTTCCCGTGGGCGGCGTGCTGGCCACCCGCAACGCTGTGCTCCCCTACGCCGTGGGGCTCGACATCGGCTGCCGGATGTCGCTCACCATCTTCAACGCGCCCGGCAGCCACATCCGCGACCACCACGGCCGAATCGAGAAGGTGCTGTGGGACAACACCGCCTTCGGGATGGAGGGCGTGCTGCCGTTCAAGCAGTACCACCCGCTCTTCGAACGCGAGGAGTGGCGCACCATCCCGGTTCTCAAGAAGTTGCGGGACAAGGCCATCCGGCAGTTGGGCACCAGCGGCGGCGGCAACCACTTCGTCGATATCTGCGAGGTGCGTTTGGACGCCGACAACCTGTTGTCGTTAACGGCGGGAAGCTATACGGCCATCCTGTCGCACTCCGGCAGCCGGGGCCTCGGGGCGGCCATCGCCGAACACTTCACGGCAATCGCCAAAGCGCAGTGCCGGCTGCCCCGCGAGGCCGGACCGTTCGCGTGGCTCGACCTCGACAGTGAGGAGGGCGTGATGTACTGGCGATGTATGGAGATTGCCGGCGAGTATTCGGCGGTCTGCCACGAGCTGATACACCGGAACGTGGCGCAAGGTATGCGGCTGCAGCCGTTAGCCAACGTGAGCAACCACCACAACTTCGCGTGGCGGGAGACGCTGACCGACGGCTCGGAAGTGATCGTACACCGCAAGGGCGCCACCCCGGCGCACAAGGGCGAGCTGGGCATCATCCCTGCCAATATGACCGACGCCGGGCTATTAGTGACCGGTCTCGGCTGCGAAGAGGCCCTCTGCTCGGCCAGTCACGGGGCGGGAAGGGCGATGTCGCGGCTGGAGGCGCGGAACAGCTTCAGTCGCCACGCCCTCAACCGACAGTTGGCGCAGCGGGGTGTCACGCTGTTGGGAGGCTCCACCGAGGAGGCCCCCGACGCCTACAAATCCATCGACGAGGTGCTGGCCGCCTCTAAAAAAATAATCAAAGTGGTGGGGAGAATCCATCCCCGCATTGTAAGAATGAACCAAGAATAAACGATTATGCAAAAGACTTATATTCAGATAACATCGGGTCGCGGCCCCGAAGAGTGTTGCCGCGTGGTGGTTTTGGTGATGCAAAAGCTGATGCAGCAGGCTAAAGACCAAAACATTTCGTGCAAACTGATTGACTACGAACCCGGACCGAGCAACGGTTGTATGTTCTCAGCCACGCTGTCGGCGGAGGGCGACGAGGCGGCATTGTCCGCGCTCGCCTCCGCGTGGGAAGGCTCGGTGCTGTGGGTGGCGCAGAAGAACCCCTTCCGTCCGTGGCACCGCCGCAAGAACTGGTTTGTCGGGGTCCACTTCATCGCCCCGATGGAGGCGCAACAGGTCGATGAGCGGCAGATTGTCTATGAGACGCACCGCGCCTCCGGTCCGGGCGGGCAGAACGTCAACAAGGTGGAGACGGCGGTGCGGGCCACCTACCTGCCCACGGGTCTGAGCGTGACGGCCTCCGACGAACGGTCGCAGCTGCGCAACAAGCAGTTGGCGAAAGAGCGGCTGCTGATGCGCCTCGCCGCCGACCACGAGGCCGCGCGAGCCCAACGCGAGCGCGACGTATGGATGAACCACAACACGCTCGAGCGGGGGAATCCTGCAAGGAAGTTCAAGGGAGACTTGTGAGTTAGCAGTTAGTAGTTAGCAGTTAGTAGTTAGCAGTTAGTAGTTAGCAGTTAGTAGTTAGCGGCACTGGCGAGAAACTTGAAGAACGTTGTCCCGAAGCTCCATCAGCAACCGACCCATAAGATTCGGTCCTACATAGAAATTTCCCTGTCGCTTCACACCCCAAGTGTCGGCATACTTCTTTCTGAAGGTGCTTTGGTCTTCGACAATGTACTTGCCTTTACTCCGTTCCAGCGCCGCCCGAAACTCCTCACTTTGTTCGTACTTCAACTGAAGGCATTGTTTCATGGCATCCACGATAATCATCCCCCAGTCGTCTCGTCTATGGGTTTTCTCGTAATGTTTCGCCGTATATTTGGGATTGTTTGCAGCACAGACAGCATTTCGGACTTCTTCGTCCGTGAATTTCATCATCTGGAATAGCTGTTCGGAACTCTTGTACGTCACGCCTTCGTATTGTATCGGAGTATGAGCGAAATTACCAAGTATCCCCCATTCGTCCGAGACTTTCCGTAAATGCAATGTAGTTTTGTCCCGTTTTCTCAGGCAATTCAAGGGTATATACGTAATGTTCTGTGGCGGACTTGTTACTCGCCGAATAATGCACAGCGGATTCGTATTTCGAGGTCACATACACTCCGAATCCGAACTTGACCTTTCCGTCACCTTCAAGAGCGTGTGAAAGGTCGAACGTATCAAATAATCTGTGTGAACCGTGATAGAATGTTTGCATTTTTTTTAAGTATTTCATAAGCAAACGTCAAAGCACAACATCTGGTTTGGTTGCGAACACTTGATTTTAAGATATATGCATTTATTACTTTAATTGTAGTATTGATTCATTGAATGTCAATCTGGCACATCACTGAAGAACTTTTTCAGCTTATCAAATGCAACATCATGGAAAGGCTAAGGTATGAGATCTGCTTTCATCCTTATCAGTGTTGATTTCAACGGCTCTGTTGCCGAATAAATAGCTTCATCAATGGTTTTGCCATGGAACTGTTTCTTCATAGAGTTATCAATATCCATACTATTAAGTAACTTTTTAGCCTCAAAACCACCACCATTCACTCGTTTGGGCATTTCCAAACAAATCTGTTCAATATTTCTAAAACTCATTCCATCAAATAAATATGCTTTTATACAATTGGCAATTTGTTCAGGAGTAAACAAACTTTTTCCACTTATTGGTTTGTAGCTCATCGAAAATGGCGTTACGCCACCTTTACTAGAAGCTCTTTTCAACGTCGGTTCGACGAAGTGTCCTTTAGCTATCGAACTGGCTTCCCCTATCCCCTTCCCATAAGACAACCCTATATATGGGTT
>JAEEGF011942789.1_pt1 | contig 22474 bp, 24 predicted proteins | sample 9134171 | NCBI WGS metagenome assembly JAEEGF01 (sample SAMN16246542, study PRJNA631951) | gut metagenome | biome: gut microbiome; feature: rumen; material: AP-attached | host: Bos | place: Iran: Karaj | collected 2018-10 | reverse complement strand
AATCTCTAATATGTATTCCTGTCCCTTCAATATCAATAACTGGATAATCCATTTTTCTAATCTCCTTTTTCGCATTAAAAAACCACTTAACCTTGCAAGCTAAGTGGTTTAGGATCTTTTGACCTAATCTATTTTTAATGCGCCGGATCATCCATCATCTTACGGATCCAGGACCACTATCCACCAACTTGCAATTTGCATAACTAACAAAGCACTTCTGATTTTTGCAGAACTGCATAAACTGTTTGTTATTAAATTGCTTGTTGATAGTTACGTAGTACATCTTAAAAATCTTCCTCTTATCTTTCCGCTGCGCTCTGGCAGCTCCACATCTTTGTTACATTTGTATTATCGTCCTACCGAACCAATTTGTATAGTGTCATCGGATGACACAGCGCCGTGAACAGGGATCGAACCTGTCTTCCCGTGAAGGAAACCGCTGATTAGCAATCAGGTGCCTTACCACTCGGCCACCACGGCAAATTATAGTGGGTGGAGCAGGATTTGCACCTGCGGTGTTTCAAATGTGGGAGTTTTACAGACTCTTGCCCTCGCTTCTAGGCGTACCCACCCATAATACCTCCTGCGGGACTTGAACCCGACATCTCCAGCTTGAGAGGCTGACGTCCTAACCAATTAGACCAAGAAGGCATATGATCCCAACGGGACTTGAACCCGGTATCTCTGGCGTGAAAGGCCAGTGTCCTGAACCATTAGACTATGGGACCTTGTACAGGCGCTTTCACGCCTGCTTATCTATATTCAATTTATGCACTTTGGGCATAAAGCCATTCCCCATCAACAACAATAATGTCATCCATAGCAACTCCAAAAACAGCTGCTAAAACAATCAAATTGTCCAATGTTGGCATTGCTGTTCCATGCTGCCACTTATAAATGGATTGCGGAGTGTTGAATCCGAACACATCCTGTAAATCCTTAACAGACATACCAGCTGCGACTCTTAAATCTGTAATTCTCTGTCCCGTAGCAATCATATTGATTGCTGGAATATTCTGTGTCATTTTCGACTCCTTTCTGGCCTTAGCCAAGTACACGAGGTGGGATTCGAACCCACATGCATTACTGCGTCTGATCCTAAGTCAGGTGCGTCTACCTACTTCGCCACTCGTGCATAGTTTTGGGACTGTTGCGTCCTTGCTTCGCGTCGTCCGAATGCGTAGCTCGGCCTCTCCCGGAGGCCACGCATCCAATTACACCACGGATCTATAGCGCAGAGTCTGGGACTCGAACCCAGATACCCTTTCAGGATGGCGGTTTTTCCCCTTCGGGGACTAGCTTCGCGTCGCTCCCTTGCTGTACCAATTGAGCCAACTCTGCATGTTTTTTGCAAAATAAAAACCGCTTGCCTCATCTAAGGTAAGCGGTGTGCAAACATGTTTATCTATATGCTTCTGATTCGGATTTACTATATCCGATTCTTTGCTAAAACAACATTTTCTCGCATTTGCCTATCCTTAAATGAGCGCATGAAATCAAATCCCCACTCAGAATATTTCTGGAGTGATGATTCATAACTTTCGCTATAGAGGCAATAATTGCGATTCATTGTTGTCATGTCTCTGTTTTTCCTTTCCGGGAGCTTATCTTTTTGCTCCGCTTCTCTCTATCTATATCGTATAGTAACACTGATTCATTTAGTTGTCATTAGCTTCGTAGTATAAAAAAGAATCAGCGAAGAATCCATCTCTGAATTCTTCGCTGATTCTCTTTTTTACTGGTTAACAATAGTAGTTATAACAGGTTTGCCATCTCTGATTTCTTACATTTCACCATTTCAGCAAAATATCTTCTTATACCAATAATAATGTCAACATAGTACCCCTTTTTGTACCGCTTGGTGTTAGAATTATTGATAGGCACCGGCTCTGGCCTTATGATGTGTCCATAAAGCAGATCACAGGAGGATTTCATATTATGGACGCGTTGAAAAAAGACGCAATAATGACTCAGAAAAAGGGACTCCCTTTTATCATGGCTTCAGTAGTGATATGGATGCTCATTTTTCTTTTGCAGTTTGGGGACAGAGGGATAAAGGCAACAAATATGCTGACTTTTATGTGTTCATGCCTGCTGATGCCTCTGGCATTCTTTTTTTCCAAGATCGTAAAAGCAGATATATTCCAAAAGACAGATAACCCCATAAATAAAATGGGCTTCTTATGTACAATGAACCAGATGCTGTATATTCTCATTGTTATGTGGGCCTTTAACCAGAAACCGGATGCAATGATGATGCTGTATGCCATGGTATTTGGTGCCCACCTTCTGCCTTTTGGATGGTTGTACAACAGCCGCGGATATACTGTCGCATCGATTACAGAGACCATAGGCGCTCTTGTCTTGGCAATGATTTTCGGAAATGCCACAGCTGCTGCCTTTATGGTCATTATGGAAGCCTTGCTTACCATACGTCTTTTTATTGAATTACGAAAGGAATCACAGACCAGTTGAAAGCAGATATTGTAAAAGACCGCACAGATGAATCAATTAAGGTTGAGATCCATTGCAGGGAAGTGACCGCCGAGGTCTCAAAGCTAAAAAGCCACATCGACAACTATAGAGCCGGCATAACCGCGTCAGATCGGGAGGCCACTGTCATTGTGGCTTTGGAAGATATCTTTTACATCGAATCAGTTGATAAAAAGACATTCATCTACACAAAGGAAAAGGTCCTCAGCACAGAAAAAAGGCTCTATGAGCTGGAAGCTCTGCTGGAGGACAGAAACTTTTTCAGATGTTCAAAGTCGGTCATCCTCAATTTAAGCAAAGTCGTGAAATTAAAGCCTGAAATAACCAGAAATATCCTCGCCACTCTTGAAAATGGCGAGGTAATTGTAATTTCAAGGCGCTACGCAGGAGAATTAAAGAGCATTTTGGGAATAGGTGGTTGAAATGAGAAATATAAAAGAATTGCTGGTCTTCGTACGAAACGGATTGTCCCTTGTCTTTTCCTGGCTTGTGATATGCACAGTTGCCGCATCATTGACAGTGGGAACAGGAACAATATCTGCTGTTTATCTTCTTAAACTTTTTTTACTTGGGTTCTGGGCTGTACTCTCTTTTGTTGTATGCTTCAAAACCGAATGGTCACAGAAAAAAGGCTTCATTTTCTCTCTGACTCTGTTCTATATAATGTTTATTCCCGTTGAAATTGCTATGTTCTACTATATGGGAATCTTCAATACCGCAGGCAGCATCAGCACTTGGCTCATATTCGCATGCATTGTGCTGGGAGCCTACTTAGTGTCTGTTATTATAGACTTTTTTATCATGAAGAAAAAAGCTATTCTTTATACAGAAAAAGTCAGAGAGTTCAATTCAAAATAAAATCGTACTTATCCAAATTGTTAGAATGCATGATTCGGAGTTCTTCCCTTACGTCGTACTTGCCATCAACGCTTTCCATGACGGAGAAAAGAGATAGTACCCTATCATGCAAAGCATTCCAAAGCCGAAGGAGATCGGGAAACAAAACATCAGATGCCTTCCGCCTATGAACTGTGCTATCAGGTAGGCAACGGGAACTCGCACTGCCCACAGCATCATGAGATTGATTATTGTTGTATAACGCACTCTTCCGGTTCCGTTGACGATACAGGAAATGGCATTAAACACCGCATACATCCACTGGCTGGAAAGCATAATGATTACGTTCCTGCCCGCCAGAGCCAGTACATCAGCTTCATCCGTAAAGAGTCCAAGAATCGGGAATCTAAGTAACATAAATATAAGGCCAAAGCACAGAGTTATAGCGCCATTGGCAAAGGGAATAACGACCTGTCCCTGCTTGAGGCGATCGATTCTTTTTGCACCGTAATTCTGTCCCGAGTAGGTGGTGGCAGCTGAAGAAATGCCTGTGATGGCCATATTTGCAAGGCCCGTGACTCTTCCCGCAATGGACCATCCTGCCATGAATACCGAACCCTGCGCATTTATCAGAGTCTGCAGTGCCACATGCCCAAAGGAAAACAATGAATTGTTAAGACCAATGGGAAGGCCGATGGACAAAATCTTTTTAAACTCACTCTTCACGATTCCCCTGGGAAGAACCGTGAATTCAAGCTCGGGATACCTCATTCTTATGTAGATGATGCTCACTACCCATGCCAGGAACATCGCAATGCTTGTGGCAAGAGCAACGCCCGCAACACCGAGGCTGAAGTAGCCCACCAGGGTCACGTCCAGCACAATATTCACAACCGTTGAAACAATGAGAAAATACAAGGACGCCCTGCTGTCGCCCATGCCCCTTAGGATTCCGGCATTCATGTTGTAGCCTATATTTCCAATGGCGCCGCAGAGAACAATCCTCGTATAGAGAAGCGCATCATTCCACACATCCGCCGGCACTCCCATAAACTTCAGAATGACGGGAGCCGCAAACCATCCGATAATGCTCACCGGAATTCCGCACAGATAGACAAAAGATACGGCGGTTTTGCAGGCATTCATGACACCGTTCATGTCATTCGCCCCCGCATGCTGCGAGATCAGAATGCTGACTCCGGTGCCGATGCCCAGAAAAATGCACAGCAGCACCTCGATGGGCTGCGAGCTGGTGCCCACCGCAGCGATGGACGTGTAGTCGCAGTAATGCCCGATAACAAGGGTGTCTACCGTTGTATAAAGATATTGAAGAATATTACCAAGGACAATAGGCAGCGCGAACAACATTATGTTCAGCATAATGGGGCCCGTTGTCATATCTATTTTCTTTGAAGATCTCATAATTCTAAACCTGATTCAGTCATAGCCCTGTAGAATCCCGCAATGGGAATCATGCTCTGGGCAAAGTTCTTGCTGCTGGCATTTCCCACCAGAACCGCATCTTCCTCTACCCTCTTCGAACCTGAGTAACGCGCAGTATCTGAAACCGCATTTCTGAAGGTTCCCAGGCCATACTCAAGATACCTGGAATCCTTTGTGAGATCGTAGGCTATGGTCATGGCCTCCAGAAGCAAAGTATTATTGCCAAGCCTGTTCAGGGACGGCAGCTCCTTGTAATAGAAAATGCCCCAATTCTCCACGTAGCAATTCTCGATCATGTCGTCCACTGCCCTGAGGATCAGCCCTTTGATCTCCTCATCCGGAAACTCCCTGTAGTAGCGCATCAGCGAACCTATTGCCACGGAGATCATGAAGCCCACCCTGATGATGGTGTTGTCCGTGTAAGGAGCAAGCCAGTGGCCATACTGCTCCTCCCAAACCTTAAAGTCATTCAGAATCTTCCCGACTTTCTCAAGCCATTTCTTTTCACCGGTCTCGATGAAAAGAGCTGTCAAAGTCCGCAGCGCCCATCCGGTCTCCCTGGCGTTGCTCTCCCCGGCCTTGGCATACATGGGCATATCCAGCAGCCTGTTTACGTTGTCGCCGATTCCGATGGCAGTCTCCAAGCCACGCTCGTCGCCGGTCAGGTGATAGTAATCCAGCAGTCCCTCGACCCACTCGTGAGAGCAGACCATGGTGCCGTTCACCACATGCCCCGCCGTGTGTTCCCACTGCCCGCCCACGTACAGCGGATTCTTGTGGTAGTGACACACATCAACATCCATCCAGTGGCTGGCGGAGGCGATGTTGTAATCCATAAATCTTCTGATGCCGGTCCTTGCAAAAAGCAGCGCACAGGCATGGGGATAGTCGTACTCGTTGTTGCACCAAACCAGCCTTCCGCCGCCCCTGCCCTGAGCCGTATAGTTGGAATCATAGGAATCCCCGAAGTTGAGCATGCCGTACGCCCTGCTGTGGCCATCGGCCCTGCCGATCAGATTCTGCTCAACCGTAAAGTCAAACTTTTCAGCAAATACATCCGGCCAGACACCGGCTTTTTTGTGCACCTGTGGCAGCACATAGGGCCTGTAGGGCATCTGATACACGATGCTCCTGTCGTTCAGGCTGCTTACGCTCTCCGCCGCCTCATGGAAATGCAGCAGGAATTTCTGCTCTCTCGACATGCCGCTCTGCAGCACGATTCTTTCCACATCCTTCGGAACCAGGAAAAGAGCTATCCCCTTAGCATCAGCTTCTATAGCCTTTGGATAATTCTGCTGTGCCTGGAAGATCGTGGCGCAGATTCCGCCCTCCTCATCCGTGCAGTCAGCAAAGAACGTCCCATAGAACACCTCAGCAAAATGCTCGTTTGCCTCCTTCATGAGCCACTTGGAATCCACTGTGCGCCTTGAGGCTGCACCATCTCTGCCTATAAAGTAATCTGTCTTGTAGTTGGAAGAAGCGGTGATGCTTCTTACTTTTCCAAAATCAGTCTCAGCAATCAGTTTGTCTGCATCGTCGCTGTTACTTACATGATAAAGCGGGCCATCGCCGAATCCATCTGAAGTAAGCTTGTCGCCACAACCTGTGGAATCCAGGTGCTGCTCAATGGTGATAGATGTTTCTTTCTGCCGGCCGGCATCTGCATCGTCTGCTGTACACTCTGCACCATTCCTTGTTATGCGGTACTCCAGTGATTCTATTTCCAGTGGTTCATCCGTGTCATTTATTATTCTGTAGGACACTTCTGAGTAGGACTTGCCGGCCCAGAAAGTGAGCTTAACTTCGAAGCTGTAATGGTCACCAATAGCGTTTACATGCATGCCCCTGTTCTTCAGGATCACGCACAGAGGTCCCTCTTCCACAACCTGCCAGGCGCCGGTCTTTACAGCATAAGCAGCGGATTCACTTGAAGCATCTCTTCTCTTCAGCTTTGGTCCAACAAACTGCTCTCCTTCATATCTCTTTTCCCCGAAGGTCACAGCATCAAACAGCCTGTCGCTGTCATCGCTAAGTGCAATGGCATAAGTCTTGCCGTTCATATCATCAACAGTTGCCAGCTCAAATCCGCCCTCTGTCTTTGTCAGCTTCACAGGATTAAACGCCGCCTGCTCACAAGCTTCGGCATCCTCATTATCATCTATAACGCAAACATATCTGCTCTTCTTATTCGCAGGTATATCAGCCAGGAACCTCACAAACACAAACCTGATGGAGCCGTCCCGGTACCTGGAGGTAGCCTTAATCTGCACCGGGAGTGATGTTTCTTTTTCCGTGTCCAAAACAGAGATCCTGGCCACATCACTAACAAGCCCCTTCTCCAGCGGAAATCCGATGAAACAGTGCTCGTTCTTGCGGTCATAGCGGTACAGTTTGTCTATGAAAAGGTCAATCTTTGTGCTCATAAGAAGTCCTCCTAATTTATTTCACAGTCTTATACATTTATCATATGTTATAAAAATACAGAAAACCTTAATTTTCATGCCTAATTTACAGGGATATCTTAGAAATTATGATAAAATATAAATAAAATCACAAAGACAGAGGAGCCTCGCCCATGCCTTTCGAAATGCCCCGCGATACACAGATAACAATTCAAAAGCGTGAATTACCTGCGGATTTCATGATGCCACAGATGGAAAAAGCTGAGAAACACTACAGTCTTGGCTTTATTATCTCCGGAGACAGGCGCTTTATCACGCCCTACGAGAGGTACGACGCCCACGCCGGCGACATCACCGCCATGCCCCCCGGGATGTACCACCGCACATTCCCCATGAGCGACAAGCCCTACGTGAACTACCTGATCAAAGTCTCCACCGAGATCGCTGAGAGTTTCTGCACCGAGATCGACGCAGGCATCTGGAATTACGTATTCGAACAAAAGCGCTTCTCTTTTGACGAGGTCACCCGGGAAAAGATACAGCGCCTTTTAGCAGACATGTTGGAAATATATACAAATGAAGAGCCCTACTCGGAGATTCTCCTGAAGGGCCTGTTTTACAGACTCATCATCCTTATCAAGGATGACAACATAATCAGTGACAGCGGCAGCAATACCTTCAAAAGCAAGCTGTCAAAAGACATTATGGAGGCCATGTACTATATCGAAAAGAACTACACCGAGTCCCTGCGTCTTTCCGACGTAGCAGGAACCATCGGCTTCTCAGAAGGCCATTTTTCAAGGCTGTTCAGCGCACAGGTCGGGATTTCTTTTTCCAATTATCTGATCAACATCAGACTCCGCCACGCCAAGGAACTACTCATCAACACCGAGCTTCCTGTATCGGACATCGCCCTGCAGACAGGCTTTGGAAGCGGCGACTATCTGTCAGCCTGCTTCTCCAAATACGAGGGCATCTCCCCCTCCGCCTTCCGCGCCGACAAAAAAGCCCTCCGCCGTTCGAAATAATGAACAGCGGAGGGGAAAATGAGTGTATTATGTTGTTCAGCCCCAGGTCTGAGCCACAAAATTGATTATCACGCCTGCAGATCCTCCGGCTACCAAAAGTGAAATAATGCCGACGATAATGCAGACACGGCTTAAAACTTTTTTCTTTGTATTAACTGAAAGCGTATGTCCTGTGAGAATAAGTATGAGTCCTGCAATAAGTCCGGTAATGAATAAGCCAATGAGAATGGCTCCGATTATAATGAAAAATGCCATAATAGCCAATGTCAAAAGCCCCAAGAATAAACTTATCATTTTTTCATAACTCCTTTTTCCATAAATCTCAGATATTTATTTTTTATACGGTTTTCAGCATGCTCATAAGCCCTAAAAAAACAAAAAGCGGAATCGCTAAAATAAAAATGCCTTTAAACATCAGGCCAACAATCATAAGCGGGAGGAACAGAACGTAAAACATTACTTTCATGGTTCCCCATGCAGCTCTGATCGCTACATTGAGCAGCTTGCCGAAGAATAAAAAAAATAAAACACAAAATAATATTGTCATGATTTGTACCTCCTTTAATCATTATTTGTATCTGATGAGAAGATTATAAGGATTGAAGGCGGCAGCATAAATACAATAATATGTGAATTAAGGTGCTATATTTTGCCGATTGGAAAAAAATTAGATTGTTCAAAACCAAACGATTTTCTTTTCCTTAGGGATTTCAGTAGTATTCTTCAATTTGCTGATAAACCATTTAGCATATCCCATGTGGGACTTGCACCAGGAATAATCAGCCGGAAGCTCATAATCACTGAAGATATCTTCCTTAATGTCGTACAAAAGTGAGATTGGCTCAGTGCAGTCTTCCACAAACACCTCGCAGGATATCTGATCCTCGCATCTTTCAATACTTCTTAACTCTACCAAGACTTTTCCCCTCCCCCTAAATAAGAATTAGTACAAAATCATAAGTTTTCCATGAATATCATGGGATGTGCCGTGCAGAACGGTGTTTCCTTCATATAAAGTCCCAAAGTTTCATCGTTGTCATCCATAAGGACCACTGACTTGGGATCGATATTCGGAAACAGCTCTTTTACCTTGTCCATAACTATCTGCGGCTTCCTGCTTGCATCAAGAGTATAAAAACAATGTGATGCAGGAATTCCGTATAGTCTTTCCACCATCTCGGATTTCCATTCTTCGTGACCATGGGGCTCCCTTGAAATGCAGTAGATCCTGTCGATGTCGTGGCCCTGAATATAATCGTAAAGTGGCTTAAGCCGCTTGCAGTCAGCATAGATATTTACATTCCTGAACTCCGGAGTGTAATCAAGCTCATGATGTGCATGATGCTCACCATAATTATAACTCGTAAGTGTACCATCTATGTCAAAAAAAACTACCGTCTCCGGTTTATGAAGTATTTCCCAGATTTTTCCCATTTTTCAACCTTCTGTATTATTTATCGCCCATTCTGAAAATGAAATCTTTCTTAGGCTCCAAAGCAAAAAAAAGGATCATTCCAAGAATAAAGCAGGAAATCACCTCTCCTATTCCAACTGTAAGCATGAAATATGGAAGTGTTCCTTCGATCTTATAAACATGAATAAGTACCTGAGGAACTATAAGCACATTTGCGACGATTGGAGGAATGGGGCAAAGCCACTTTCTCACTGCGCTCTTGTTATAGTATCCTGCATCTCCTGGCTTCTTAAGTCCATGAGCAATAATGTAAGTACAAATCGCTCCGATAAGTGTAGCCAGTGATCCGAAAACAGTATCAAGGAGCATACATCCTGTCAATGTGTTACTGATAATGCATCCGATAAACAGTCCCGGGATTGCAGCCGGAGTGAAATAAGGCAGAATGGTAAGTGCCTCGGAAAAACGAACCTGGATCGCATAATTTGCAAGTCCAAATGCATTTGCAAGTAGTGTAAGAACTACATACAGAGCCGCTATTACGGCAGATTGAGTGATGAAAATCACCTTTGTGTTACGCATATTTAATTCTCCTTTAGTTTTGTTTTATGTCAGGAAGGTCTCGAACTGACAATTTTTATGCAACGTTGCAGATGATAACACAAAGAAATTGCCTTGTCCATACCGGCACTGAAAGTTTTATTTTTCCGCCTTCACCATGGGCACAACTGAGCCGCCGTAGGGGATGATATAAACAGTTTTATCGGTAAAATCAACGCCGTTCACAAACTCATGAACATCTGTAAAGGCCTGCATTCCCATGGGTCCGGTGGTGTCGTTGTCTATGGTGGTGAGGATCCTGCACTCGCCCTTCTTAAGGTTCTCAACGGTGAGATAAAAGATGAATCCGCCTATGGTAAAGTCTGCTCTCAGGGCCTCATCCAGTCTTCCCTCCTTAAGAGGCTGAAGCCATGCGGTGTAGTCGGGGGCACCGCAGCCTTCGGGACATTTGGCCAGCCAGAGCATCTGTCCGCCTTCCTTCATGGCTCTCATGCCGTTGAGCATGCCCTTGCAGCCCTGATAGAGGTTCATATCCTTGGGAGCTCCGCCGCTGGATACAATGACGATGTCCGCCTCATGATCGATCCATTTTTCATAGCATTTTTTCTGGAAAAGACAGCTCTCCTTCCAGGCTTCGTACAGATCTCCGCCAAAGAGACCGCTGTATCTGCCGCTGGTAGCCACCACAATGTTAATTCCATAGGTAACCTCCACCAGAGCCGCAGCTTCATTCATATCTTCATTGATGGGATTGTTTTCCAAAAGAGCACAGCCAACTCTGGGGTCTGAATGAGCAATCTTTGGATCTAAGGCCCTCTGATGGTTCTGGCGTATGGTCTCTCTTGAAGCTACTCCCGGCAGAATGTTCTTTCTGCCGCCGCCAAAGCCCGCCATCATGTGATGAACAGTTCCGCCCACCACAATGACCTTGCGGCCCACAACAAGAGGATTAACTCTCACATCAGTGCCTCTGGAGGTCTGTCCCACCAGAACGTTCTCTCCGTCGCAGTCGTGGTCCATAACAGTGACGTTCTTATACATGTAGGAGCCTGCAATTATCTCTTTTTCCTGCTCTGATGACTTCCTGTGGGTTCCAAGGGCTATAAGAACGCAGATGTTCTCAAAGGGAACCTTCATGGTATCGTGGAGGTAATGGCCAAGAAGAGTCAGAATATTCCCCTGGTGCATCCAGCTTCTGGTGATATCCGACACAACAATGGTAATCTCGTCATTCTCTTTTATCTTCTCCCGAAGGGGCGCAGAAGCAATTGCTCCCTCTTCCACGCAGAATCTGAAAGCCTCGCCCACATCCTCTATTTCCGGCATGGGATCGGGATTCAAAACCTCTACGGATTTGGCTCCCTTTACCTCAATCTCCATAGTCTCGGTTCCATATTTCATCTTAGCTGTATAATCCATAATTATTTCCTTACCAAATAGTATTAAAAATCACTGTGGCAACGATCATTGCCACCAAAATCAGGATTGTCACCAAATCCCTTGCGGCAAAAGGGTACTCCTTGTAGCCGCTCTTGTAGCCCCTGAGCTCAAAGCCGCGCATCTCAGCTGACATAGCGGAAACATCGACCTTTTTAAGGCTTGATACAAGCAGGGGAACGCAAAGAGGTGCGATAAGCCCTACTTTTCTTATTATATTTTTGGTGTCAAAATCAACTCCCCTTGCCTTCTGAGCATCCTGAATGTCATGGAATTCCGTGGCAAAAATAGGCACAAATCTGAAAGCCGTGGTAACGATAAAAGCGTATCTATAGGGCAGATGCAGTCTTTTTACCAGAGCGTTGCACAGGTCGTTCATCCTTGTGATGGCAAAAAGCAGCATAAGAGGCAGCATTGCGGCTATGACCCTGAGGGATAAAAGCAGCGCACTCTTAAGGCCTCCTGTGGTAAAAAGTACAACTCCGCCTATAACCAGCAGAGGACTTCCGTCTCTTACAAAAAAGAGCTGTATCACAAACATGATAAGACCCAGGAACAAAAGACTCCTTGTAAGGAAAATCGCTCTCTTGAAAAGCCCTGCGGTGGCAGATATAAGCAGCATCAGAAGGATAAAACCAATCTCCGCAAATACATTGTTACAAAGGATAGCTGCGATACCGTACATAAAGGCCGCAGCCAGCTTGGTAACGGGATTGAGCTTATGAAGAAAGCTGTCTCCCGGAACATAATTCAAAAGATTCATACTGCGCCTCCCTTCTTGGCTTTCTTTCGAAGGGCGTCCAGCATCTCTTCTACAGTAAATACATCCTTAAACTCATCCCCAAAGCGAAGGGTCAGCTCCGGTATCTGAGCGGGCAGAACTCTGGCCTTTTTAAGGACATCAACATTCTTCATCATCTCTGAAGTAGGCCCCTGGCCCATGATCTGACCGTGATTGAGCACTATAACATTCCGGGCGTAGGACTGCACAAGCTCCATGTCATGGCTTACCATAAGAACAGTTATGCCCTTTTCCCGGTTAAGTCCGGTAACGTAGTCCATGATGCGGATACACTCCAGATAATCAAGGCCTGTGGTAGGCTCATCCAGGATAAGAAGCTCAGGTTCACAGGCAAGAACACTGGCCAGAGCTATTCTCTGGCGCTCACCGCGGCTTCTGGAAAAGGGAAACCACTCAGGATCCAGGTCAAAGGTCTCAAGGACCTGCTCGGTGCGCTCTTTTATCCTGTCCTCGGGCCATCCCTGAACCTTCATGGAAAAAGCGATCTCATCCTTAACTGTGTTTTCACATATCTGTCTGTCAGGGTTCTGGAAAAGAAATCCGCAGTCCCTTGCCAAAGTGCTGGAAGGGGTCTTAAGGGTGTCTTTTCCATTGAGATATACATGACCACCGGTGGGAAGCAAAAGGCCGTTAATAAGCCTGCTAATGGTGCTCTTTCCTGCACCGTTGGCACCTATCAGCGCCACAAAATCCCCCTTGGGGATATGGAAGCTGAGGTCCTTCAGAATAGGTCTCTTCTCGGAGTATCCGAAGTTTACATTCTCAAAGCGTATCATTCAAGGATCCTCCTGACCATTTTTTCTGCATCATCCACAGTAAGTGTCACTTCCCCGTCGTATATCTTTTCCTTGATAAGCTGTGAAGACAGCTCGGTAACTCTGGGTACGTTGATACCAAGATTCTTGAAGGTATCTATGGAAGTAACCATCTCACGCGGGGTTCCGTAAAAGGCGATCTTGCCCTTATCAAGAACCATCATATGTTTAACATACTCGCAAAGGAGCATGATCTTTTGCTCAACAATAATAACGGTGATGCCCTTCTCCTTGTTAAGAGCAGTGAGGATCTTGAAAATCTCTCTGCTGCTCTCGGGATCAAGCTCTCCCGTAGGCTCATCAAGAACTATGACCTCCGGCTCCAGAGCCAGCATGGAGGCTATTGCCACCTTCTGCTTCTGACCTCCGGAAAGGCTGGAAATCTCACGGTCCCTGAGTTCTTCTATTCCCAGTTCTCGCAGTACTCTGTCTACTCGCTCCCCTATCTCTTCATGGGGAACACCGAAATTCTCAAGGCCGAAAAGTATCTCGTCCTCCACAACGGAAGCCACCATCTGGGAATCGATATCCTGAAATACCTGTCCCACCTTTCGGGCAAACTCCTCCGCAGGGTGTTCTGCGGTATCCTTGCCATCAATGGTCACTGCTCCGTAAAAATCCCCCTTTATCTTCTGGGGGATAATTCCGTTTAAAGCAAAGGTAAAAGTAGTTTTACCGGCACCAGAGGTGCCGGTAATTCCTACAAAGTCGCCATCTGCAATCTCAATGCTCACGTCATCGAGAGCCAGGTTCTTACTATTCTGATAAACAAATCCTAAATTCTTAACTGAAATCATTATTCCTCTTTGTTCCCCATAACTTTATTAACAGGAATGCTAAGCACTGTAACGATAACCATGTTAAGAAGCGCTGTAACAACGGTTACGACAGCCATGCTTACAAACTGTGCGCCGGGCATGGGCTTAGCATAGGTAAGTGCTGCAAGACCGATAAATGCAAAGCCTGAAACAAGTGTTGCCAAAAATGTGCAAACAACAGGCTTAACATACTTAGGAAGCACAAGCCCTGTAAGAAGGCACATAGCGATTGCTCCAATGGTCTCAGAGCCAAGACCAAGCCATGGCATTGAAGTTCCGATCTGTGAAATTGCTCCGGAAATAAGTCCGATGGCTGCTGCCTCTTTAAGATTGGGCTTGATAATGAAGATAGCCAGACAATATGTTGCGATAAGGAAATTGGGGTGCATGTTGCCAAGGGCGATAACTCCCGCAAACATTCTGAGAACGATGCCCACTGCCATCATAACTCCCACAAGAATAAGGTTTCTTGTGTTGGCAAGACCCTTCTTCTCCTCAACTACTACTTCTCTTTTTACTGTGTTCTGTACATCCATTTTTGATTCCTCCTTGCCGTCGAAGCGGCTGAAAAATGTGTTTTGTACAGGGAACGATATTTTTTTATCAAAAAAAATTCCTGTCCCTGTATGAAGTTTCATACAAGGACAGGACTATTATCTGTTATCCTGCGGTGCCACCTTGTTTACCGGAAAACCGGTCTCTCATGAGAAAGCAATCACTTCCTCTACTCTGTAACGGGAGTCCCCGTCGAATACTACTCCGGATATCCGTTTCGCTCCGCCCTCAAAAGCCCATTCCTTCATCCATCCGCTGCGCCCTCTCACCGCCGGGCACTCTCTGTGAGTTTCATAAATGAAGTACTCCTCTTCTTCATTGGTTTAGCAAATTGTAGCACTAAAGTATACGTTAGTCAACTATATATCTTTTCTTAATTTCCTCTCCTGAATGAACGTATTCCAGCTGATCCCCCATAATCCTCTTCATTTCATCAAAAGCCGGAACTCCCGTGCAATGACAGGTGTAAAATTTGGCCTTGTAGGCCTTGAGCTCCTTAGCTATTGCTCTGATTTCCTCAAGCTCGTTCTCCCGGTAATCACGCTTCATCATAAGGTGGAACCCGCTTACGACAACGTCCGGAAGTCCCCCATATTTCTCTTTATAAGCATCCAGTATGCTTAGGATTCCATTATGAGCGCAGCCTGACATAAGCACAACAAGATTTTTGTCCTTTACCACAAGAAAATGCTCATGGATGAAGTCATCCGGGATAAAACCTTCCTCGGTTTTGATAAGAAGACGCTTATTTGTGAAGGGCAGCATATGGGTCCTGTTTTTGATGGTAAAAAGCTCAAGCTCATCATCTATAACGTGATCACCCTGCAAAAGCCTCACCTGAGGAAGCTTAAGAATATCCCTGTCGATGCCAATATATCTGTAGCGGTCTCCCACTGCCAGCCTTCCATCATCTGCATAGTGCTGTCCCCCGGCGGATTCCTGCATAAATATGCCCGCCTTGTCATTTATCCGGGAAAAGGCCATAATTCCCCCCGAATGATCATAATGACCGTGGCTCAGCACAACGGTATCAACAGCCTTCAGATCCACGCCAAGGGTCCGGGCATTCTTAATAGAATTGTCGGTCTGACCCAGATCCAGAAGTACCTTGTGCTTTGAAGTCTCGATATAAAAGGAAAGTCCGTGCTCAAAGGCACATGATGGATTTCCTTCGGTATTTTCAATAAGATTTATGATTTTCATAAATACATTATAATGCAAATGCTCCCAATTCCCGGAAAAAATTTAGGTTTATCAGTTTTAACGGTTAATCGTTTTAGTTCAATAATAACCATTTTTACGCCATTGTAAGCGCTTACAATGGCGTTTTTTGTCGTGTATCATGAAATTACCAGGCAAAAAACAAATGGAATGGAGGTACAGTATCATGAAAAATGCGATAGTCGGACAGTCCGGCGGTCCCACAGCGGTTATCAATTCAAGCCTTGCAGGTGTTTTTGAAGCTGCAAAGAGCCGCGGCGCGGAGCACGTTTACGGTATGTGTAACGGAATTCAGGGATTTCTTGAGGACAGATACGTGGATCTGTCTGAGATCTTCACCAAGGCAATGGATATAGAGCTCTTAAAGCGGACACCTTCCAGCTACCTTGGAAGCTGCAGATACAAGCTTCCGGAGCTCGGCGCTGAAGGTTCAAAAGAAGTATTCGACGATATTTTCAAAAAACTTGATGACCTTAATATAGGTTATTTCTTCTACATCGGCGGTAATGACAGCATGGATACCATCAATAAACTTGCTGCCTACGGCGATGCGACCGGTAGCGATATCCGCTTTATCGGTGTTCCCAAGACCATTGATAACGACCTCACAGTAACAGATCACACTCCCGGCTACGGCTCTGCTGCCAAGTACATCGGCGTTGTGATGAAAGAGATCATAAGAGATGCCACGGTTTACGGCACAAAATATGTGACTGTAGTGGAAATCATGGGAAGAAACGCAGGATGGCTCACTGCCGCTGCTGCCCTGGCTGCCACCGGGGACTGCGAAGGCGTTGACATGATCTGCCTTCCCGAGATTCCCTTTAATGTGGACCGCTTCGTTGAAAAAGTCCGCAAAATGCAGGAGAAAAAAAGCAGCATAGTAATTGCAGTCTCAGAAGGCGTAAAGCTTGAAGACGGCCGCTATGTCTGCGAACTCTCAGATGATGTCCGTGATGTGGATGCCTTCGGACATAAGACCCTTACAGGAACCGCCAGATTCCTTGCCAACACCATCGCTAGAAACCTTGAGACCAAGACCCGCTGCATCGAGCTCTCCACCCTTCAGAGATGCGCCGGCCACCTCACCAGCCGCACCGATATCACAGAGGCCTACCAGGTGGGCGGAGCCGCTGTAAAAGCTGCTTTTGAGGGCCACACCGGAGAAATGGTGGCACTTAAGAGAATCTCCAACGCGCCTTACCAGTGCACCACTGAGCTCCATCCTATTTCAGAAATAGCTAACCTTGAGAAAAAAGTACCTCTTGAGTGGATTTCCGAGGATCACACCCAGATGAAACAGGAATTCATCGACTATGCTTATCCTCTTATCCAGGCAGAGCTTACTCCCATGTTTGTTGGAGGCCTTCCACAGCATATTTCTCTGGGATAAAAAACACAAAAATGCCGAGCACTGAGATCTTCTTCTCCAGGTGCCCGGCATATTTTTTTATCTCGATCAACCAAAGAATATTGTATCAAACTCTTTTCCAAGAAAAAATGTAATAAACAGCATATAACAGTTGACAAACAGTTTTATACTGTTATACACTGTTTATGGAGGATGAAGATATGCATATCATTTTGAATAACACCTCGATGGTTCCCATCTATGAACAGCTGGTGAATCAGGTGAAGAACAATATTATTAGCGGCGAGCTTCCGGAGAACGAAGCTCTTCCCTCGGTCAGGACTCTGTCGGCAGAGCTTAGGATAAGCGCCCTTACTGTCAAGAAGGCCTACGACAAGCTTGAGGAGGAAGGCTTTGTTGTCACAGTCCACGGCAAAGGCACCTATGTGGCCGCCACGGACAAGTCCCTTGCCATGGAAGCCCGCAGGAAGAGCGTCGAGGACGATTTTGCTGCCGCAGTTTCCAAGGCTAGTGCCGTAGGCTTCACCAAAGAGGATATTTTGGAGATTGTTCAGATCATTTTGGAGGATTACTGATGGTTAAAGTTGATAATCTTGTTAAGAACTATGGCGATTTTCATCTAGAAGTTTCTCTGGAGATTCCGGATGGAACAGTCACCGGCATCGTTGGCAAGAACGGCGCCGGCAAGAGCACTACGATCAAGTCTATCCTTGGTCTTATAAGACCCGACCGGGGAAGCATTACCATAAATGGCAAAGAGGCCTCACAGCTCAGCGGACCTGATAAGGCATCAATCGGTGTTGCCCTCTCCGATTCAGGTTTTAGCCAGTATCTGAGGGTTGAGGATGTGACATGCATTTTGAAAAAGCTCTATCCCACCTTCGATGAGGCTTTTTTCAGAGATAATTGCAAGGCTCAGGGCCTTCCTTTTAACAAAAAGATCTCTGAGTTCTCCACAGGTATGAAGGCCAAGCTTCGTGTACTGGTGGCCATGAGCCACAGGGCGAGCCTTCTTATCATGGACGAGCCCACAGCAGGCCTGGATGTCGAGGCGCGAAACGATATTCTCGACCTTCTTCGCGAATATCTTCGTCAGGACGAGAATCGCTCAATCCTTATCACCTCCCACATCTCCTCTGACCTGGAGGGGATCTGCGATGATATTTACCTGATCCATAACGGCAAGGTTGTTCTTCATGAGGATACCGACGCAGTTTTAAGTAATTACGCACTGCTCAAAATGGATGAAGAAGCCTACTCCCACCTGGATAAGAGCTATATCCTTAAGGAAAAAAAGGACAGCTTCGGCTATTCCTGTTTTACCAATGAAAAACAGTTCTATGCCGAGAACTATCCGGATATCGTGATTGAAAATGGAAACATTGACGATCTGATCTTGATGATGACAGGAGGTAACTGATATGCGCGGACTTATTGAAAAAGACATCAGACTTACTCTGATAAGAAAGCAGACTATTGTGGTATTTATCGCCATGGCACTTTTTATGGGCGTTTCCATGAACGGTTCCTTTGTAGTAGCCTATCTGACAATGCTGGCCATGATGATCGCCATTGGAACCCTGAGCTATGATGAACTTGATAATGGTTATGCATTTTTAATGACCCTGCCCATAGATAAAAAGACCTATGTAAAAGAGAAATATCTCTTCACCCTTGGCGTTTCAGTTATCGCCTGGTGCATTGGAGCAGTGCTGTTCTGTATCGTAAGGGTGGTCCAGGGTAACGGTGGGGCAGCCTTTGCAGAACTTCCGGAACTCATGGCTATCATTCCTGTCATGTACATGTCAGGCTGCATCCTGATTCCCCTTCAGCTCAAGTACGGCGCAGAAAAAAGCCGAATCGCTCTTTTCATAATATTCGGCCTTATCGCAGTTGTAATATTCGGTTCCACAACCCTGCTCAGCAGTTTGAATATTCCCGTTGAAGGCATCAGTGCTTCCCTGGACAGCATTTCCACCGCTGTTGTGATTCCTGTACTGTGCGCTTTGTGCATCGCAGCTGCATTTGTTTCATATCTTATCAGCACTAAGATCATGGAGAAGAAGGAATTCTGAATTTATTTCTTTCCCTTCTCTTTAAGCAGAGTATCCCTGATAGCCATGGCAATTACTTCATCCGGAGCCTTCTTAAGAGCTGTGGCTTTCGGATTCTCTTTGATCTTTATGGCTTCTTTTTTGGTGGTTGCAGGCAGGCTGTCACGTGAACTTGATGCCATCAGATTTCCTCCATTAAAAGGCTCTTCATCACACTTCTTATGTCATCTGCATGATGCCCATAAAAAACAATATGATGATTGCCGCAGGGCTTTCTCAATATTTCCGAAACATCTTCCTTGAACTTTACAAGGATCTGAGTGCGGCACAGATCTGGCTCATCAAGATTCTTGAGAATTGTGCCGTCGCTGACAAAAAAGCTCTTTAAATCAGCTGACAGTCTGAATATTGTCACATCTTCCTCTTTCAAAAAGCCCTTTATGGCAACTCCGGTTCCTGACTCAAAATGAGAGTCAAGTCTCAAATCTTTTGTCATATGAAGCGGAATCGTGCAATGGGCTAAAACAGCGGTGTTATCTGCAGGAGAGATTCTTGAAGGATTAGCCTGGAATGAGGCCTGTCCCGTCAGAAGTCTTACGATATGCATGGAGATCAGTGCCGCAATATCGCCTTCACAGGCCGCAGTCACTCCTTCATCATTAAGTAGCGCCAGGCCCACACATCCTGTCGTTGCCAGGGGCTCTAACAGGTCAAAACACCTGATAGTAAAGCCTGACAGTCCATACTTTTCTGATATTGTCTTTAACGCACCATAAGTGCGAAGTGCCTTGGTTTTCTCGGAATCATCAAAGGGGCCGGTAAGCAATTCCTTATTTACCATGAGAGTTTTCTGGAATTCCTGCTTCACTTCCTCAAGAGAAATATCCTTGAAGGTAATTCCCAGCTTTTTTGTCACATCATCATATGAAGGCACAGAAGCAATCAGCCAGTCTGAGGGCTTTCCCATTACTCCGAATACTGTCTCAGAGAGCTTCTTTTTTAACTGACTTGTCAAAGCAAGGGTTCTGATGCGTCCTGCGATGTAATCCACATCTCCATGCAGGATTTCGCCATTGCCGCCCTTCCCGGTCACATAGGTCATGATCTCCAGGGATGCAGCCAGTGAATTGTTTGATCCGTTGGTAAGAAGGTAATAGGGCTCTTTTAACTTATCCAGGTTCTGTAAAAAAAGATTCTCACTGCCTCCGGACTGGATAAAAATGAGCTTTAAGTCGCAGTCATAGTCTGCAATATCACTCATAACAAGCCTATCGCCCAGTTTCTTTTCGATATCCTCAATAAATCCGCCGGTTATGGGGTTAAGCTGATCGTTATAATTTAGTCCCGATCTTAAACCTGATACTTTTATATTCATGTGCGTATCTCCCTTCCTCACATGATAATAATAGCACACTTGGATCACATTTTTCTGTACTGTCCAGGCGCTTATTTACTTAATCCTTGCACACAGTGTCCTTTCATTTTTCATATCATGGTAGAGCCTGAAATCGTCACCGGAAACGTCATAAACAGCCACGATGTCTTTTACACCGCCAAGCTCGGGAGATTCATCATTAAGCGTATTCTCAAAGGAGCTGAGTATGCCCACATCGAAGGATATGGTCTTCTCATTCTCGAAAATAGCATTGTACAGTATCCCCGATTCAACAAGGTCCTGGAAAAAGTGGCTTCCGTAGGACAGCTCCGGATTGTAGCCCACCTTGGAATCTGCCACCTCGCACACAGCGTCGAACTCACTGATATCGGAAAAGGCCGTGGGAACCCCAAGCTCAGGAGACGAGGTGCCTATTCTTCCGGGAACCATAAGGAGCATGTGCTTACCCTTGCCCCGCATCTCCCAGTTTATCTTGCCTATGGCTGCTGCAACCTTATTTTTGTCCTGATAAGGCATGCTGTAATACTTAACAGGATCAACATAGATGATCAGATCCAGCTTCTCCTCCCGGGACAGGCCCATGGCGGATTTCTTGCACTCAAAGAGGATATTTTCACCGGGGATATCCTCCGGAATCTGCAGTTCCTCCATATCCTTAAAGACCTGAAGGGGCCTGCACTGCAGGATATTTATCACATAATCGCCGTTCTCCGAGAAGTTCATGGTGAATTCTATGTCCACCGGATACTCGTACTCCTTCTGGATAACTCCCAGTATCTCCCTCATCTGCTGCATCAGCTCGTCTTTTCTCACGATTCCCTGACAGGATATGAACTCGATATCCCTGTCCTGCCCTCTGTCCCGGAACATTCTCTCTGTATCAGTGTCATGCTCCAGCAAAAGGCGCTTCAAGAAAAATGGCATATTTTTTATAACATCATCAAGTCCCACCCTCTCCAGCTGCCTTGTGGCACGGTTCATAAGCTCCAGCTTTCTCTGTGAATACTGGTGCTTTTCAATGGAATTTCTGGAGGTTGTGGCGGTAGGCTTATCCAGGCTTACAAGCCTTGGGTAGGAGCCTTCCGTCCGGTCCACCGCTGAAGTGCCAAGTCCCATAACAAGCCTCAGCATCCCCGCTGACTGGTCGATGGATTCCATGAATTTATAGGGGCTGAAGGAATAGCCAACCCCCGCCGCACAGGGCATGTAGAACTCTCCGTAGTAGGATCCGGAAACACGCTGTACCAGCAGCGCCATCTGCTCATCTCGTCCGGCCAGATTTCTTCTCTTCCGGTAATCCAGTGCGGACAGACTCATGGAGCTGGCATAAACCTGCCGGATGGCCGACTCGAACTCTTCAAGGCGCACCTCCATGGTCCCGGTATTTGCACAGAAAACCGACTCGTACTTTCCCGCGAAGGCATTTCCGAATCCGTCCTCCAGAATACTGCTGGACCGCACAATGATGGGATCCCGCCCATAGTATTCCAGCAGTGCGCAGAACCGGTCTTCCATCGCCTCGGAGAAGGTTCCGGAGAGCAGACACTGTGCAAAATGATCCGCCAGGGAGAAGTATTCCTCCTCCGTCCTCTGCCGGATCCGCAGATCCCAGTAGCCGTTTTCAACAATATAGGAATAATACACGTCCGAGCCGATGTAGAAGGAGTCGTGCGGCTCAAGCACTTCGCTGATATCGGGCTGTTCGTTGCGGATGATCGCCCGCGCAAGCAGCATTCCGCAGGCCTTTCCGCCTACCATACCCGTTCCGATCATGTGGTCGCGCACCGCAAAATAATCCTCCGGGGTGAAATGCTTTTTGACCATCT
>JAEEGF010349226.1_pt1 | contig 22476 bp, 17 predicted proteins | sample 9134171 | NCBI WGS metagenome assembly JAEEGF01 (sample SAMN16246542, study PRJNA631951) | gut metagenome | biome: gut microbiome; feature: rumen; material: AP-attached | host: Bos | place: Iran: Karaj | collected 2018-10 | reverse complement strand
TTAAGCGCGGCCTGCAAGAGGTTGAACTCCTCATTCTCATATACAACCTTCTTGGTCATGCCGAAGCAGTTGAGGGGCTTACCGCGCAGCGAGAAGACGGCCTGCGTATTCACATCCCTGCTCTTGGTGATACTGCCGCTGGCAGAGTCGCCCTCGGTGATGAAGATGCAGGAGTCCTCCTGCTGTGTTCCCTTGGCATCGGAAAGATGGATGCGGCAGTCACGCAGCTTACGGTTGTGCAGGTTGGCCTTCTTGCTCATCTCCCTGGCTTTCTTGGCCACACCGGCCATTGCCTTGCGCTCCCGCTCGCTCTCTACAATCTTCTGCAGGATGATTTCGGCCACGTCGGTATTCTTATGCAGGTAGTTGTCCACCTGCTCCTTCACAAAGTCGCCGATGAACTTGTCGATACTGACACCACCCTCGGGGGCTGTAGTCAGAGAGCCCAGTTTCACCTTGGTCTGACTCTCGAAGACAGGCTCCTGTATATTGATGCTGATGGCGGCCACCATTCCGTTTCGGATATCGCCGTATTCATAGTTCTTGCCGCTGTAGTCCTTGATAACCTCGGCAATGTATTTCTTGAAGGCGGCCTGATGGGTACCGCCCAGTGTGGTATGCTGTCCGTTCACGAACGAGTAGTACTCCTCGCCGTTCTGCTTGCAGTGCGTGAAGGCAATCTCAATATCCTCGCCCTTCAGATGGATGATGGGATACAGGGCATCATAGTCCATACGGTCCTTCAGCAAGTCGGAAAGTCCCTCGCGTGAGAGAATCCGCCTGCCGTTGAACATAATGGTCAGACCGGTATTCAGGTAGGTGTAGTTCCTGAGCATGATCTCGATATGCTCGCCTCGGAACTGGTAGTGCTTGAACAGGGTGGAGTCGGGCTCAAAGAACACATATGTTCCGTCCTCATCCCCGGACTTCTCGGTCACGTCGCTGACCAACTTACCTTTCTCGAAGACTGTCCGGCGTACCTGACCGTCACGATAGGAGTGTGCCTCGAAGTGGCTGCTCAAGGCATTGACTGCCTTCAGACCCACACCGTTCAGACCCACACTCTTCTTAAATGCCTTGCTGTCATACTTGCCTCCGGTATTCAGCATCGATACGGCCTCTACCAGTTTACCCAAGGGGATACCGCGGCCGTAGTCGCGGATGCTGCAACGCAGATTCTCCTCTACCGTTACCTCGATGCGCTTGCCGGCATTCATCTTGAACTCATCAATACTGTTGTCTATGACCTCCTTCAGCAGCACGTAGATACCGTCCTCGGCCTGGGAACCGTCACCCAGACGGCCGATATACATACCCGGACGCAGTCTTACATGCTCCATATCCGAAAGGTGACGGATATTCTCCTCGTCGTAATTCACCTTTTCCTGTTCGCTATCTTGTATTTGTATGATGTCTTCCATGCTCAACTTTAACTTTATTTTCCGATCGCTTTCCCAAACGCAGCCCTGCGCTTGTGGATTTTACATTCCAGATTCTTCCACTGCGTCTGGCTGGCAATATTGTCCTCCAGCTGCGGGTGTGACTCTGCCCATTCATAGCCGTCCTTTGTCGCCTCGGGGATTACATTGGCAAAGATAAGGGCATTGGCACCCTTGTCATGATACTCCGGCAGCACACCCACCAGCAGCATGTCCAGAATCCTGGGATGCCTGTTGAACCACAGCGCCTTGGCAATATGATACCAGCCGAAGGGGAACAGCCTGGACTTTGCCTTCTGAACGGCACGGCTCAGACTGGTTATGCATACACCCATTCCTATCACTTCGCCCTGGGCATTCTCCACCACCGACAGGTAGCGCTTGTCCAGCACCATCAGGAAACGGTCGGCATATGCCTTCATCTGCTGTTCATCCAACTCGCTGTACTCATATAGTTTGGCATAGGCGCGGTTCACCACGCCAAGTATCTTCTCGATGTATCCGCCCTTCAGGATTTCCTTTTTGCTTTTGAACTTACGGATTCTGAATCCGTAGCGCTGCTGCACCATTTCGGCAATCTTGAAGTACTTCTGCATATTGGCCTCATGCCCATCCCTGGGAACCATCACCTTGCGCTCTACCCAGCCCTGTTCCTTCCTGAAGCCCAACTGTTGCAAATGCTCAGGGTAATAAGGGTAGTTATAGATTGAGAATACGGTACCCAGCTGGTCAAATCCGTCGGTAAGCATTCCCTCCGGGTCCAGATCCGTGAAGCCGAGAGGTCCTATGATATGATCCATGCCGCGTTCTCTGCCCCAGTCCTCCACAGTCTGCAATAGCAGGCGCGTAACCTCAATATCGTCAATGAAGTCTATCCAGCCGAAGCGCACATGGCGGGTATGCCAGGTCTCATTGGCCCGGTGATTGATGATGGCGGCCACACGTCCCACAATCTTTCCGTCCCTGCGAGCCACAAACATTTCGGCATCACAGAAGCGGAACGCGGGATTCTTCCCGGCATCGAAGGTATCCAAGGTATCCTCCAGCAGATCAGGTACTGCATACGGACTGTCCTTATACAACTCATACCCGAATCTGGCAAACTTTCGCCTTTCCCCACGGGTTTTAACGCTACTTATGACGATATCTGACATCTATGAACGTTGTTTTGTTTTTATTTAGGGGACAAAGTTAGAGAAAAATACCGATAATCATGCGCATGAACATTAAATTATGCGCAATATGATAGTTAAAAGAATAAAAAATGTCCCCGCATTTGTCAAATTTTCAAAATTAAATTAACTTTGCAATGCAGAAAATGCAGAAAATAAGGACTTATGCCGAAAACAAAACCTAAAATTAAATCCATATGTTAAAATTCAAGACTCTTTCAGCAGCCATTCTGACGCTCGGCCTTTGTGCTCCCGTTATGGCAGAAAACACTTCCGACGACGGTCTGGATTTCAAGCCTGCGCCTTACATGTTCATAGGACTGCAGGGCGGTGCGCAGACCACGTTCAGTAAGAACTATGACAACCTTAAGCTTATCACCCCTACGGCCAGTGTCAGCTTCGGTGCCTTCTTCACCCCCGTGGTAGGTGCCCGTCTGCATGTGAACGGTGCATGGAACAAGGGAGGTTATGACCAGAACGGCCTTGACTTCAAGTATGACTACAAGTACATTACCACAGACCTGGACCTGATGGTCAACCTCATTACCCTCATTGGCAAGAAGAACTACTCTCCGCTTAACGTTTACCTGATTGGCGGTATCGGCCTGAATACCGCATGGGGGAACGGTGACGCCTATGCCCACAAGGATGTTCTGCCCCTGGCATACAACGGAACACGTTTCAGCCACAACCTGCGTGTGGGTGCCATGCTGGACTATAACATCACCCGGCATTTCAGCGTCAACCTGGAAATTGACGGAAACAGCCTCAGCGACCGCTACAACAGCAAGCTGACTCACCACGATGACTGGCAGCTGACCCTGCAGTTAGGTGCCGCCTACAAGTTCGGCTACAAGAAGAAACCGGTAGTCAAGGAGCCCGAGCCCGAGCCCGAAGTATGGGAGACACGTACCGATACCACCTGGTATGACGAGACCATCTATGAAGATGTCAAGCGCGACCGCAATATTGAGAAGCATATCTTCTTCGGCATCCGCAAGGACGGCGTAGATGCCACTCAGGCACAGATTACCGAGGTAGCCGAGTTCCTGAAAGGCGTAGAGAACGGTGAGATTACCATTACCTCATATGCCGACAAGAAGACCGGTAATCCCAAGATTAACATGGGTTATTCCAAGAAGCGTGCCGAGAGCACCAGAAAGGCTCTGATTCAGGCCGGCGTGGACGAGAAGATGATTAAGAGCGTTGAATGGAAGGGCGATACCGTTCAGCCTTTCCCCGAGAACGACAAGAACCGCGTTTCTATCATCACAGGCCATGGCGTTTATACCGACAAGGACCCGAAGACCGTGAAGAAGTTCCGCACCAAGGAAGTTCGCTATCGTGTAAAGTAAGAAAAGACCATCCATACTGACAGAATGAAAAGCTCCGGCCCGTTCCGGAGCTTTTTCTTTGCCTAATCCCTCTTCAGTATTCCCACAATAATCAACAGGTAGCCTGCCAGGCAGCACATTGGCGCCGCAACAATGCGGCGGGCAGAAAATATCTCCTCCCTGAAATGCTGTTCCGTACTGCCCGGACCGGCCATCAGCAGATAGCCGACGGCAATAAGCACACAGGCTGACATGATAATCAGTCTGCCATTCTTCCCGATGAGTCCCGGATTATTATCCCCGGACTGTCTGTGTCGCATAATGCTCATATCTCTTTCCATATTGATAATAAAACTTCTTCCTGTCATATCGGACGGCTACTGCCAGGGACCGTTCCATCGTCTCAAACCAGATGTAGCGGGAATATGCCGACCCCGGCCTGCGCTCAGGACGTATGGTCCCTGCCCATACCAGCCATTCATCCGAGCGCCGGAGCAGGTTACCCACAATCTCATCCCCCTCCTCCGGCAACCCGTTCACATAGAAGCAACGGGCCATAGACAAGGCAGCATCCGTATAAGGCACGTTTTCCTGCGGCATCTCATGCTGCCACTTTCTGCAGACAGCTAACGCCCTCTTGGTATCCCCCTGCTTTAAAAGCGAGTCAATAAGGATGCCCATAACCGTCTGATGTATATCGGCCAGCCGTTTCACATCCTCATCCACATAGAGCCCTTTAACAGTAAGACCACCATAACGGAAACGATGCATGATATTGTCATATAGCCGCTCCACATCCACCTTTTTCCCTACAGCTTTCGGAGAGATACGGTAAGCCAGGCCCTCAAGCACCAGATGGTCACGCAGGTAAGGGAGATTGTCAGAGCCCAGGCCTATCGAGGTGTATATCGGCCGCTTCCAATCAGCTTTTGACAGCATCTCCAATACCATCAGGTCCTTCTTGCACAGTTTAGTGACTCCCTTCAGTGAGATGACCATATCGCCCTCATCCGAGCAGATGACCATACTGTCAGTGGGAATGCACTGCATCTCCTCCTGGGGATTCAGTATCCATTTGTCTAAGATGTTTCTCACCTCAAAGGGGTTTTCGCCCAACAGCCGCTTAGCCTCATCGGGACGCTCCTGTCTGAATGCCTCGATCTTCTCCTTCAGCTCCGGACGCACGGGCACCACCTCACGCCGGCCCTCCAGATAGTCATCATGACACCAACTGACGGGCAGGGCAGGCGAGTCATAGGCCGGACGTTTCATCTGATCAATGTACCAGTCAGTCTGCACATATTCCAGATTACAGGCACGCGTATCGGTACGTACCCCTTCCACCTCATGATTGTACCATAGCGGGAAGGTATCGTTATCACCATTCGTCAGGATGACAGGATTACCCTCCTGCGGCATGCTGTTCAGGTAGTTGGCGCCGAAATCCCTACAGGTATAACGTCCGCTCCTGTCATGGTCATCCCACGTCTGGCTCACCATCTGCAAGGGAACGATAAGCCCGATAAGGCCTGCCATAACGGCCCCCGCAATCCCGTTCCCGACTTTTATCTTTTCACTTTTCACTTTTATCTCCTCCCATATCATCCCTACGCCCAGGCCTATCCAGAGGGCAAAGGCGTAGAATGAGCCCGCATAGGCGTAGTCACGTTCACGCGGTTGCATCGGTGTCTGATTCAGATAAACCACAATCGCCAGACCCGTCATTACGAATAGTAGAAGTACTGTCAGCAATTGGCGCTTACCCTCGCTCCCTTTTCTCCATTGCCAGGCAATTCCGGCCAGTCCTAACAGCAGGGGCAGGGCATAGAACACATTACGGCCCTTGTTCTGTTTCAGGTCCGAAGGCAGTTGGGACACATCACACCCTAACAGCCAATTATCTATCCAACCTATTCCCGTTATCCAGTTGCCATGCTCCACCTCGCCATGCCCCTGTATATTGTTCTGCCTGCCTACAAAGTTCCAAAGGAAATAGCGCCAGTACATAAAATTCACCTGATAACCGAGGAAGAATCGGAGGTTCTCTGCGGCAGAGGGAACCATACCCTTTCGCTTGCTGTCTCTCCACTGGTCATATACCCTGGCGTGGCGTGCCGAATGCATTCGCGGGAAGAACATATTATCCCTGTACTGGTATTTAACATCATGACGGACCAGGTTGTAATGAGTTTTTCCCTTGTCGGTCGAGGGACGATAGACGGGGGAACCCTCTTTATGTTTCCACACCAGGTAGTCGCCCTTCTGCTCATAGTCGGGCTCACTGCAGTAAGACGGGCCATAGAAGAGGGGGACATCCCCATACTGTTCCCGACTCAGATAACTCTTTAGGGCAAAGATGTTACCGGGAGCATTCTCACACATCGGCATATTGGCATTGGCCCTGATTAGGATAACGCCATAGCTGCTGTACCCGGCCAGTATCATCATCAGGCAGGCCAGAGGAAGTCTGAGAGCCCGCCTTCCCGCCTTATAATAGGCAAGGAGAAGGCCGCATGTCAGCAACACCGCATAGCAAGCCAGTCCCGTATGGTAAGGAAAATGCAGCACATTGGCAAACAGCAGCTCCATCCACCCGCCTGCCGTCACCACACCGGGGATAATACCGTACAGAATGATGCCCAGCAACAATATGCCCGCTCCCAACGTCTTCAGCATACCCCATCGCGTTATACGCTTTGCCTTACGGAAATAAACCACGAAGGACATGGCCGGCAGACACAACAGGCACAATAGATGCACCCCCACGGACAGACCCGTTATGTAAGCTATAAGTACAATCCAGCGGTCACTCTGGGGAGTGTCAGCCTCATCCTCCCATTTCAGTATCAACCAGAACATCAGTGCCGTCAGAAAACTGGAGAAGGCATATACCTCAGCCTCAACGGCAGAGAACCAGAAGGTATCACTGAAAGCATAGGCCAGTGCACCTATGACACCGCATGCCTCTATACCTATTATCCTGTCTAAGGTCGTCACCTCCCCTGTTGGGCACACTAACCTTCTTGCTAGATGGGTAATGGTCAGGAATAAAAAGAAGATACAGCCTGCGCTCAGGAGAGCCGAGAGCAGGTTGACCGTCAGGGCTACCTGCGAGGGACTGCCTGCCAGTTGCGCGAACAGGTTAGCCACCAGCATAAAGAAAGGTGCCCCTGGCGGATGCCCAATCTCTAATTTATAACCGCAGGCAATAAACTCGGGACAGTCCCACAGGCTGGCCGTAGGCTCAACTGTCAGTCCATAGACAATAGCGGCAATGGCAAAAATAAGCCATGCCACACATACGTTGATTCTCCTAAAATTGATTTGTTGCTTCATACTTTGCCCAATTTTTCCGGCAAAGTAAGCAACTGTTTCATTCATGTGCCAGAAAACTGCCCGACAAGTGTCTGACAACAATCTGACATTTCCCTGACATTATTCTAAGCTTCTGTCTTTCAGCTGATAAGAGCATCCCCTATCCGACTCAATTCTCAGGCTGGAATGTTCCTCTATTATGGGGCGTAGCCTTTTGACAAGGGTATATAAGGTGTCATTGGCATCAGGTTTCCGGGGCCAAAGTGTGTCGCAGATCTCCGTTTTCCTTAACCGGTGCGACGGACTGCTGAAGAACATCCTCAACAACTGCCGCTGCATGGGGGTCAGCCTGACAGCCTCGCCGGTGCCGTTCAGGAATCTGTCTTCCGTCTCGGAATATGTCAGACCTCCGTACGTCAAGGCGCCTTGTGCCGGCAAAGCGGTACCTTTTCTCATACGGAGATACAGACAGAACATACCCCATAGCAGAGTTACAGACCACAGCACAGTAGCCGGGCGCTGATCCGACAGCGAGAAGATAGTGGCTGCCGAACAGCGGGCATAGCATGTAAAGTCCTTCTGCCAGGTGTCCACCGCCAGGGTTGCCTTTCCCCTCAGCGCCTCCATCTGCAGATGGCTGTTGAACAAGCCTATGGTATCCTGGGTAATCACATCGCTATGCTGTTCCTGCATGGTAAGCAGCAGAGCCCTGTCCATATCCTCGGCAACAAGTCTGCTGGTACAGCTATAGCTGGTAAAACTGGTAAGGCCGGAACACAGGACAAGTGCCAGAAACACGATTGCGCCACGTTGTTGTTGTCTCATATTCTTTTCATGTAGGATTTACTGCCGCAAAATTAAGAATAGCGTTCAAAAGCACCAAGAAATCACGGCAGGAATCCCCAACATTTAACAATACTTAAAAGAGGGGCTACTCTACCAGTACCCCGAATTCCGCTCCGCTGGCAAAATCGGCTCCATTCTGACTGCTAAGGGCCGTAAAACGCAGGTAACGGGCTTTAACGGGCTTAGCAAAGAACACCTTCTTCTCCTTGGCATTGTTCTCGAATTCACCTTCGCTGACGGCTTCGCTCCACGTTTTGCCATCCTGGCTCACCTGTACCCTGTAACCCTTGATATTGCCATTCGGACTACCGTCCTGACGGGGCAGGTAGGTAAAGCCTTTCAGCATCTTCTGCTCATTGCAGTCAAAGTCTATCCAATGCGGATACTTAGGCACCGTAATGCTGTACATGGTGTGCCAGATGGTAGAAGGGTTGTTATCCACCAGGTTCCTGGCAACCTCTCCGCCAGGTCCTTCCTCGCTGCTGACATAAACCACGTCAAGGGGTATTGTTTCTATCTTCTCGAAGGTTGCCGAGACAGGATTCTTCCCAGTTCCCTCATACCATGCATATATGGTCCCACCCTGCTGGAAATTGAAGATGCCGGTATATTTCTCGGTTTTTCCCTTACCGACACGATAGCAGATGGGATATTCCTCCAACCCATACTCCGGGTCGCCGGCAATGGTGACCTTGCCCGCCTTGTCACGATAAATGGCCACAGGGCAGAGTATGCGTTTTCTGATAACACCAGCCTCGTCAGCCTCATTGAGAGGACGAATCAAGATCTTCATCTGATGCAAGGCTCCCTGTACTCTGTCCTGTTTCAACGGGCCGCCTTGTCCGCAACTGTTACCTCCCAGTCCGTTCACCTTGCAATCCAGATGCAAATAGGTTCCGTCGCTTGCCGGAAGCTCATGCGGATGCTGGGCAAGCGTCATTTGCAGGGCGCTCCAGGGAAGTGCAGAGGTGCTCATGGTACCCAGTTCGCTTACGAACAGCAGACCCGTGCCTTCATCATCTCTCAGAGAACACCAGCGTACATCCTCCCTATTACCCATGCTCTGAGGCTTGGGGAAGTTAACAAACTGCTGCTGAACCGTACTTTTATACAGGCCGATGAACGAGCCTGTCTTTCGGTCATTGTAGTTGTTCAGGGGTCCTCGGCCGTAATAGGCATATTGGTTGAACTGGCCGGGCAGCTTCAACTCATAACCCAGTCTGGGAAGCGCCAGATCCGGATTACCGGAAACAATACTGCTTGCCAACACAACGGTACCATCAGGATAGATGTTGTAGGTCTGCGTTGTGGTAAAGGATACATGCTCACCTTCGCCTGTTGCTTCAGCTACACTCTCATAGGGTTGTCCTGCTTTACCCGGACGATATTTTACGCTACCCCTTCCTTTGGCCTGACTCACCACAGTATAAGTAATGTACACAGGACCCTCGGGAGTCTTTTCTATACTGGGCTTTCCGACAGCCTTATGCTGCAAGTCGTACAATCCTTGCTGGAACCACTGGTCCCTTGCCCAATTGTCGTTATCCACCGGGGCACGGAAGGCAGAAAGCTGCAAGGGGGAATCCCTCAGGATGGTCTTGCCGCCGTATTGCATGCCACACAGACTGCCGGTGGTATTATCAAAGGTGATAACACAGTTCTTACCCTCCACAATGGTTCGGGTATCTTCCTCCTTCACATTCAGCGTACCTTCCACAACTCCTTCGCTTCTGTTCTCCCCTGAACTGTCTTTCAGGAACAGCTGCTCGGCCATCTGCACATAGCCCTTCCGGGCCCAGGGCATATCCCTTTTCAGCCGGAACTCTATGTTCAGGAAATACTCGCCAGGCTTATCCATTTCAACAAGATGGCTGCAACTGACCTCTTTACGGGGCTGTATATCCTCATCCAGAAGGATGGGCTCAGCGTTTTCCTTTATGCCATCACGGACAAGATATGCTACAATGTCATACATGTCTAAGGTAATGGGCTCAAAATAGTTCTTATTGAAAATCTTATAATCAACGACCGTTGCCTTGAAAATGACACCACGTTCCTCACCATTGACTTCCTTTACTTCCTTCAGGGTCACACCCACATTCTGATAGACCTTCTTCACCTCGTAGTACTGAGGCTTGGGGGTAAGGTCAGGCAGCATGATGCCGTTCATGCAGAACATACCGTCATTGGGCCAGTCGCCATGATCGCCACCATAGCCCATATACTTGGTTCCGTCCTTGGTGTAAGTATCTATTGCCTGGTCCACCCAGTCCCAGATGGCCGCGCCGCAGAAGAAGTTACTGCTTTCCATCGCCTGCCAGTAGTCCACTAGGTTACCTAACGAGTTACCCATGCTGTGGGCATATTCCGAGATATGGTAAGGGTACTTCACATTTGATTTTCCCTTGGCCACCTGCTGTACCCAGGCCACGCTGGGATACTGGTTGCTGCCCATATCCACAATATCGTTGTTGCGCTCATACTGAACGGGACGACTGGTATCGAACGCCTTAATCGCATCGTAGGCAGCCTTAAAGTTCTCACCCGGACCGGCCTCGTTGCCCAGACTCCAGATAACAATGCTGGGGTGGTTCACATGCGCATGTACCATTTCCATATTACGGGCCACATGAACAGCCTTCCATTCCTTGGGATGCGAGAGCGATTCCTTGCCATAATAGTATTCGTGACTCTCTATGTTACATTCGTCCTCCAGATAAAGGCCGTACTTGTCGGCAAGATAGTACCAGTAGGGATCATTCGAGTAGTGCGACAGGCGCACATGGTTGATGTTGCCCCGCTTCATCAGCATCACCTCCTCCAGCATCTGCTCACGTGTGATGGCATGACCCGAAGCGGGATTTGTCTCATGACGGTTCACACCCTTCAGTTTCACCGGCTTCCCGTTCACATAGAAGTAACGGCCGGCCAACCCGAACTCATCCTCACTGGCAGGCGTATCCTTAATCTCCACGGTCCGGAACCCGAAGTAGGTACTGCGGATATCCAGCACCTTTCCCCTCTTATTCCTCAGCGTAGCCGTAAGTACATAACGGTAAGGTGCCTCAGCACTCCAAGGACGAACGTCATGGATATCGGTAACAACAGGGATAACAGGTGAGGTAGTGAAGATTAGTACAGGTTTAGCGGACACCTTATCGGTGTACAACTCTATAGGATATACCTTGTATTCAACGATCAGGTTCATTGCCTTCTTGAACGGTATGAAACTCATGTCAAAAGGTGCCTCAATCCTAAACTCGGCATCTGCCTTGTCTATGCCCTTGCTGGTGAGGGTTGTCGTGCGTATAACTAAATCCTGAAGCGAAACCTTGGGCACAGCCGTCAGATAAGTACTGCGAAAGATACCGGGCAGACGGAACATATCCTGCGCCTCCAGGAAGGAGCCGTCACTGCTGCGGTACACCTCCACAGCCACCGTATTCTCACCGGACGGGTTCAAATAAGGTGTTATATTGAAACGGGCTGTGTTCCTGCTGTTCTTTGAGAATCCCACATACTTTCCGTTTATCCATAGGTAGAAAAACGAGTCCACACCGTCAAAGTTAAGATAAACCTCCCTACCCTTCCACTTGGACGGAATCAGGAAAGTCCTGCGGTAGGAACCCACCTCGTTCCGGTCACGGTAAGTCGTCCAGCGCCGGTCCTTCGGCTGGCGCATCACCCCCTCGCGCCAGTCATCCACCTTCACTTCATGGTAGAAAATCACCGGCTGGTTCACATAGACGGGCACACCGTACCTCATACTTCCGTCCTTCTGCAAGCCTTGCACATTCCAACATCCGGGCACCTGTATATCATCCCAGGCCGTCACATCAAATGCCGGCTGGTAAAAATCCTTAGGACGCTCCTCAGGCGTAGCCGCCCAATGGAACTTCCACATTCCGTCCAGACACTGGTAAAAAGTACTTCCCTCGGGGAGCACCCTCAGCGCCTCTTCTTCACTGGCGAAAGAAAAGGTATAAGCCTGCGGCAACTCCTTGTTCAGCGACAGCACCTCAGGGTTCTGCCACTCCGTTCCATCGGGAGCACTCTTTTCTCCATAAAGAAAACCTTGCAAATTATCAGCCTTAGCCGTCAGGGAAAAGGCAAACAATAGGATTATCAGTCGATTATTCATATCACAAAGGCATTTATAGCATTAGTTCAGGCCTCAAAGGTAAGAATAAAAGAGCGGAACTCAAAATAATCAACTTAGAAAAATAATTATTCAACTTGAGTGTTGATTATAACCAAGTTTAATAATGGACATTTGCAAGCCTAAAGGTAGCCAGGTTAAATCCGGGGAGACAGAATTCTCCTGGTTTTCCGGGATATTTGCAGAAATATTTATAGGAAGTCCGTAAATGCACAAACAGCAACAGGCCGTTTCGCGGGGAGTAAAACGGCCTGTTGCTATGAGAGAAACGGCGTTTCCCCTTGAAGAAAGATAAAGGATGTTAGAGGAGGGAGCCATAACCTACTGCACAGCTCCCGGTCCGCCTAGCGCCACGGCAGTGGCCACACCTATGATATTGCCGGTTCCGATAGTGCTTGCCAGGGCGGTGGACAGCGCACCGGACTGACTCACAACACCCTTTTCACCCGGCTCACGGGATACCGACAGGCGGATACCGGTAAATAGCCTTCGCTGAGGTATGCGCAACCTGAAAGTCAGGAATATATGCGTTCCCACCAATAAGATAATCATGGGCCATCCCCATAGCGTGGCGCTTAGCCATGCGAAAAACGAGTCTGTCTGTTGCATTCTAATATGACGACTATTGTCACTAACGGTCTATTCCAACGGAATCTCGGGGTGCTGAACAGCCAGAGGCATATCCTTCTGCGAGAGGTAGAACATGTAGAGGATGACATCCTTACTGCCGCGGTTCTCACCGTGATGGATGGTACCTACCATCTCTACAACGGCCTCGCCCTCATGCACGACCTTCTCCTGGCCGTTCTGTCCGATGATGGTCAGTTCGCCCTGCACCAGAATACCATAGTTCATTACGGGGTGATGATGCCAGCCTAACTTCTTTCCGGCGGGGAATACGTATTTCACGGCTACCAGTTCGGGGCGGCCCTGCAGATAGTCCGGCAGTTCCACACCGTCCCAGCTCTGGCTGGTGCGGATGAGTTCGGTGCTTGACACCTGCTTCTCTTCATCAGTACGAGCCTCCTTACAGGAGTTGAGTCCCAAACATACTGTTGCTGCGCCGCAGACAAGGGTGGCGGCTATCACCCGGTTTATAATCTTCTTCAAATTCATGGTTGTTTAAGGGATTATTTTAAATTAAAAGCTATAATGACGCAAAGTTCGGAATTATTTTTGATTTCCAAACAGGAAGTGCAAAATGTTATGGCAAAAGAATGGTTTAAACCAAAAAGAGCAACCATCGCGGTTGCTCTTTTAGTCGTTAGTATGTCTTTGTTATTTGAGGATGCTTCACAGCAGCCGTGATTGTTTGTTTTAGTAAGCACTAACTTGTTTATATAGAAAAAGCAATAAAAATGTTATCTTGTTAAATTGACGGAGTCCTGGCCTGCGGCCACCGCGGCTTCCTGCTGCTCGGGCAGTACCACAAACTCGTCGGCAGGACGGGTGAGACTGTCAGACTGGGCAAACTGTGTCTGCTGTGACTGGTTTCCCTCATCAAAACTGCGCTGGGCAGCTATACCGATGGTGAGTACCAGCGCCACCAGGCCGGCTGCCTGATAAAGGGGACGGAAGCCGGAAACCCAAGCAGTCCCTCTACCCGCTCCTCCAAAGGGGAGTGCCTTAACGGTTTCACCCTCAACCTTCTGAAGCATACGCTCATCAAAGTCCTCGCCTAAGACAGGTTCTGTCTGTTCCTGCTGAACGGCAAAGACGGCCTTATATGCCATCAGGTGGGCAGGAACCTCCTCCTGCTGGAAAAAAGTACGCAGAATATGCTCCTCCTGCAGAGAAGTCTCACACGCCCAATAGCGTTCCAGAAGTTGTTCTATGTACTTATAATCCATATTTCTCTATTTTTTCTGCCTGCTGGCGAATGCTGGTTCTGGCTCTGTGCAGATATACCTTCACCTGGGATTCGCTTAGCTGCAGGATGTTAGCTATTTCCTGATACGTCTTGCCTTCTATGTCGCGCAGTTCCATTATGCTGCGCTGTACCTCGGGCAGGGTATCCATTAATTTTCTCACCAATGAGAGACGCTCCTGTTTCTCCTGACTTTCGTCAGGCAAAAGTTGGGAGTTGAAATTTGATATTTGAGAGTCAGCACTCAAGTTTATAGCTGAGAGTCGCACATTTCCGTGCCCTGCCTTTCCTGCTATATCAAGGGCGATATTGCGGCAGATGGTGTAAGCGTATGCCTCGATGCTCTCTATCTGCTCCCATTCCTCGCGGTGCTCCCACACCCTGATCAGCGTATCCTGAACGGTATCCTCTGCCTCTGCAGCGTTCAGCGTGATGCGCAATGCCAGCCTGTAAAGTCCGTTCTTCAAAGGCAGCACATCATCTCGGAAACTGATCTTTCTCATCTCTCTTTCTATTATGAAGACGAACGAGGGCCGTAAATGTTACAGCCCCCTCGTGTTAAAATTCTTTAATTACCGTTCCTCCTTCACCGTTAATATTGTCAGAACGTGTTATCACCACCCGCTGAACGCCCTGATGGATGGCGTCAAAGGCGTTCTCAAGTTTGGGAATCATACCGCCTGAGATGACCCCGGATGCTCTGTGAGCGGCAAAGTCCTGCTCTGTGATTACGGGGATGACGCTATCATCATCATCGGCATTGCGTAGCACGCCTTTCTTCTCAAAACAGAAAGTGAGCGTGACATCAAAATAGGGTGCCAGTGCGCAAGCAACCTTACTGGCTATGGTATCGGCATTGGTGTTCAGCAGATTGCCGGCTCCGTCATGTGTAAGAGGTGTCATTACGGGCACTACACCTTCGGCAATAAGTTTGCACAGCATCTCGCCATTGGCCCTGTCAACATCGCCTACGAAACCGAAGTCCACCATCTGCTCGGTGCCGTCATCCATCGTTACCTTCTTAAGCGGACGCTTGTGACTGCGCAGTACATCCATATCGGCACCTGTCAGTCCCAGGGCATTGACATTACGGGCCTGAAGGCCTGCCACAATGTTCTTGTTGACCAGTCCGGCATATACCATGGTCACTACCTGCAGCATCTTGGCATCAGTGATGCGCCGGCCGCCTACCATGTGGCTTTCTATGCCCAGGCTGGCTGCTATCCTGGTGGCGCTGCGACCGCCACCGTGCACCAGAACCTTATTACCGGGCAACTGGGCAAACTGCTGAAGCAGGTTATTGAGCGATGCGGTATCCTCAACAACTGCTCCGCCTACTTTTATGACATTTACTTTATTTTTCATATAATCAGAACCTCTCCCTACTCCCCTTTGAGGAATCCGGAGGGGGCATTTTATTCCAAATATGTATATCCGTACAGGCCGGCACGGTAGTTGCTGATGAACTCCTTACCCTCGCTCTCGGTAATCTTACCGTCCTTGATGGCCTTGCTGACCCAGATTTCCAGGCGGCGGACCAGTTTCTTGGGATCGTACTGCACATACTCCAACACATCGGCTACGGTCTCACCGTCAATGAACTGGTCTATGTTGTATCCGTTCTCATCTACCGAGATGTGTACGGCATTGGTGTCTCCGAACAGGTTATGCATATTACCCAGGATTTCCTGATAGGCTCCCACCAGGAATACACCTATATAATAATGTTCGTCAGCCTTGACAGGATGCAGAGGGATGTAGTTGGTCTGCTGACCGCCATTCACATAAGCCGAAATCTTACCGTCACTGTCGCAAGTGATATCCTGCAGGGTAGCGCTACGGCTGGGCTGTTCGCCTAACCGCTCAATAGGCATGATGGGGAAGAGCTGGTCAATTCCCCAGGAGTCAGGCATGCTCTGGAAGAGGCTGAAGTTGCAGAAGTATTTGTCGGCCATCTGTTTGTCAAGCTTGCGAAGCTCATCGGGGACATGCTTCTGATGGTGTGCCAGTTCGGCTACCTCGTGACTGATGGCCCAATAGAGGGATTCTATCTGGGCACGGGTCTTGAGGTCGATAATGCCGTGACGGAAGAGGTCCAGTGCTTCCTCGCGGATGTCCTCGGCGTCATGCCAGTCCTCCAACATGGAGCGGGAGGATAGTTTGTCCCAGATTTCCGTAAGGTCATGTACCAGTTTGTGATCCTCGGGGCCGGGTTCGAAATCCTCGGGCATCTGGGGGGCTGTTACACTCTCCATCACATCCACTACCAGTACGCTATGATGGGCTGCCAGGGAACGGCCACCCTCGGTGATAATATTGGGATGGGGGATGTTATTCTGATTGGCTGCTTCGGCAAGGGTATATACACAGTCGTTCACATACTCCTGTATGCTGTAGTTGACGCTGCTCTCGCTGTTGCTGCTTCGGGTGCCGTCGTAGTCAACGCCCAGGCCGCCGCCGCAGTCCACAAACTTGATATTGAAGCCCATCCGGTGTAGCTGTACGTAGTACTGGGCCATCTCACGCAGGGCGGTGCTGATGCGGCGAATCTTGGTTATCTGGCTGCCGATGTGGAAGTGTATCAACTTCAGGCAGTCACGCAGGCCCATCTCGTCAAGGAGCTTCAGGGCCATAAGCAGCTCAGAACTGTTCAGGCCGAACTTGCTGGCATCGCCTCCGCTCTCGCTCCATTTGCCGGAGCCGTTGCTGGCCAGTTTGATACGGACGCCCAGATTAGGACGGACGCCCAGGCGTTCGGCCGTCTCGGCAATGATTTTCAGTTCGGGCAGTTTCTCTACTACCAGGAAAACGCGCTTGCCCATCTTCTGGGCGAGCAGTGCCAGTTCAATGTAGTTCTGGTCCTTATGTCCGTTACAGACAATGAGGCTGTCGCTGTCCATGTTGGTGGCCAGCACTACGTGAAGCTCGGGCTTGGAACCGGCTTCCAGACCCAGGTTATAACGCTTGCCGTGGCTGATGATTTCCTCTACAACGGGGCGCATCTGATTCACTTTGATGGGGAAAATGATAAAGTGCTCGCCATTATATAAATATTCCTTCTCGGCCTTGCGGAAGCATTCGTCAGTCTTCTCAATGCGATTGTCCAGAATGTCGGGGAAACGCAGCAGCACGGGGGCCGTCACATGGCGGGCGGCCAACTGGTCCACGACTTCCTTCAGGTCAATCTGTACCGAGTTCTTCTTGGGTGTTACATATACATGACCTTTGTCATTGATGCCAAAGTAGTTTACTCCCCAACCCTTGATGTTGTAGAGTTCCTCAGAGTCCTCAATACGCCATTTTTTCATTTCCTATTCTTATTATCGGGTCTTTTTAAACTCCCAGTTGCTCTCTGAGCAGCTGAACGCTGATTTTTATCTTGTCATAATTATCCAGCAGGGTTACATCCAGCGTATGCCTTGCCTGGGTATAGTAGGGTTCACGTACCTGCAGGGAATCCTTGATGTACTGCAGCAGTTCCTCGTCAGTCTTGCCCTTGATGAGGGGACGTTCTATCTTTCCCATCCTCAGGTGCATGGCCAGGACCTCGGGTGAGGCTTTCAGGTAAACGGTTTCGGCCAGCGAGTTCATGTACTCCATATTATCAAAGAAACAGGGAGTTCCTCCGCCGCAGGAGAGGACGATGTCCTGAAACTCGGCTGCCTCATGCAACATGTTGCGTTCTATCTCACGGAAGCCTGACTCGCCCTTTTCGGCAAAGATCTGTGCTACGGTACGATGGTAACGCATCTCGATATACCAGTCGAGGTCATAGAATGTGACTCCTAAGGACAATGCCAGCTGGCGTCCTACGGTGGTCTTTCCTGACCCCATGTAACCTATCAGGATGATGCTCTTCATTTACTTTCTGTGCCGTGCGGCTTTTTCGGCCTGACCTTCTATCACATGCATGCACTCTTCCTCTGTGAGGTCTTTTACACGGTCATGCAGGTTCTTGGGCAGGCGGTAGTTGTTGCCTTTATATACGATATAGGGGCCGTATCTTCCGTTGAGGATTTCCATATCCGCTCCCTCGAACTTCTTGAGGTGACGCTCTTCTTCCTCGACGTGCTTCTTGTGAATCATGATTACGGCTTCCTCGAAGGTAATCTTCAGGGGGTCTGTGTCCTTGGGGATGGATACATAGGTGCCGTTATGTACTACGTACGGGCCGTACTTGCCGGCGCCTACACTCACGGTCTTTCCCAGGTACTTGCCCAGTTCTCGGGGCAGGCGGAACAGTTCAAGCGCTTCCTCCAGCGTGATGGTCTCCAGGGTCTGGCTCTTCTTGAGCTGCGCAAAGCGGGGCTTGGAGTCGGCATCTGAGCTTCCTATCTGGGCCACGGGGCCGAAGCGGCCTATCTTGACGGTTACGGGCTCACCTGTCTTGGGATCGTTACCCAGGACGCGTTCGCCTACCTTATGCTCGGTATGTGCCTTGCCGGCGCTTTCCACCAGCGGGTCGAAGTCGTTGTAGAACTGGCGTATCACGCCGGTCCATTCCATTTTTCCCTCGGCTATCTCATCAAATTCCTTCTCAATGTCTGCCGTAAAGTTGTAATCCATGATGCTGGGGAAGTTCTCGCTCAGGTAATCGTTCACTACAATTCCTGTGTCGGTGGGAATGAGTTTGCCGCGCTCGGCTCCGATGGTGGTCTTGTGGTTGGCGCAGGTTATTTTCTCGCCTTTCAGGGTCAGTGTCTGATAGGAACGCTCCTCTCCGGCCTTGTCTCCCTTGGCTACATACTCACGTTGCTGTATTGTGGTGATGGTGGCGGCGTAGGTACTGGGGCGGCCGATTCCCAACTCTTCCAGTTTACGGACCAGGCTGGCTTCGTTATAGCGGATGGGGCGCTGGGCAAAACGCTGGGTGGCGACTATGGTGTTACGCTGCAGTGTCTCGCCTACGGTCAACTGGGGCAGGATACCTGCCGCATCGCCATCGGTCTGCTCCGCGTCATTCTCGGTCTCCTTATATACACGCAGGAATCCGTCAAACTTCACTACCTCGCCGTTAGCGACAAAGTATTCGCTCATACCGTCTATTCTGATGACTACCTGTGTCTTCTCTATCTCGGCATCGGCCATCTGGCTGGCAATGGTGCGCTTCCAGATGAGGTCGTACAGGCGGCGCTCCTGCTGGGTTCCTTCTATCTGGGCCTGCTCCATATAGGTGGGACGGATGGCTTCATGAGCCTCCTGTGCTCCCTTGGAACTAGTCTGGTATTGGCGGGTCTTGACATATTCCTGACCCATCTGCGCTGCTATCACCTGCTTACTGGCGCCAAGACAGAGTTTGCTCAGATTCACACTGTCGGTACGCATGTATGTGATACGTCCGCTTTCATACAGGTGCTGGGCTACCATCATGGTCTGCGCTACGGTGAAGCCGAGTTTATGGGCGGCTTCCTGCTGCAGGGTACTGGTGGTGAAGGGAGGGGCGGGAACACGCTTTTGAGGCTTGGTGCTGATGTCCTGAACCGAATAGGAGGCGCTGCTGCACTTCTGCAGGAATGCCTCGGCCTGCTCACGGGTGACAAAACGCTGGTTCAGTTCGGCCTTTACCTCGCTGCCGTCGGCGTTGGTGAAGACGGCGGTTACGCGGAAGTTGTCCTCACCGCTGAAGTTCTGTATCTCGCGTTCGCGCTCCACAATCAGGCGGACGGCTACACTCTGTACACGGCCGGCGCTGAGAGCGGGCTTGACCTTACGCCATAATACGGGGCTGAGCTTAAAGCCTACGATACGGTCCAGCACGCGACGGGCCTGCTGGGCATTAACCAGATTGTGGTCTATCTTACGGGGATTCTCAATAGCCTCCAGGATGGCAGGCTTGGTGATTTCATGAAAGACAATACGGCGTGTATTATCGGGTCTGAGTCCGAGTACTTCATACAGGTGCCAGCTGATGGCTTCTCCCTCGCGGTCCTCATCGGATGCCAACCAGACGGTCTTGGCGTCACTGGCCAGCTTCTTCAGATTCTCTACTACACTCTTCTTGTCACTTGGTACTTCATATTGTGGGGTAAACGTATTAACATCTACGCTGAAGGTTCTTTTCTTCAGGTCACGGATATGGCCGTAACTTGATACAACCTTATAGTCATCTCCCAGGAATTTTTCTATAGTCTTTGCCTTTGCCGGGCTCTCCACTATCACAAGATTATCCTTCATCATTCTTTTGTTTTTTATAATTGCGGCGGCAAAGGTACTGCATTTTTTTGTTCCACACCTTATATATTAGGGATTTTTTTTGCTAAAAGTTGTTGCACACCTTTCCGGATTGAGGTTAAACCAAAGGTTTCCGGCCGGACCTCATTCCAGGGAATCCACATGATTTCAGCCGCATCATCTGAGGCAATGGCATTTTCCGTGCTATTGACACGGCATAGGTAGAACATATCTATGGTATGGATGTCCAGACCGCCATACGGATAGATATTGGGGATGGAGAAAAGGAACTGGACTTTTTCTACGCAGAGCCCGGTCTCTTCCCGCACCTCGCGCACCACTCCTTCCTCGCTTGTCTCGTAACAGTCACTGAAGCCGCCCGGCAAGTCCAGCGTTCCCCTGGCCGGTTCCTTGGCCCTGCGTACCACCAGCAGCTCATCCTTCTCATTCACGATTACAGCTACGGTAGAGGCACTGGGATTGAAGTAATACACAAAACCACATGCCTGACAGCGCTTGCTTTTATTGTTGTTCTCCACAAACTTGTCCGATCCGCACAAGGGGCAGAATCTGAATTTTTCCAACGGATGATGGGTCATATCTGTCTGTTTTTGTAATTTTAGAGTTGCAAACTTATAAAAAAGTGACAGAATTAACAACATTATACCCTGTTTTTGTAATTACATAACTTAGAATAAAGTATCTTTGTATCAGAGAAAAGACCCAGAATACACATTTAACAATTAAGACAAACAACAAAAACATTACAGACTTATGACATTTTTCTCAGATTGGTTCAACCAGCTTGACCCTACCCTGCGCATTTATTGGGGAATTGCAATCTTTGCATCCATTGTAGTAGTCATCCAGATGACAATGTCCTTTGCGGGCATGGGCGATATAGATTCCGGTGACGCGGATGTGGATTTCAGCACCGACACGGACAGCCTGGACGATGCCGGAAGCATGCATTTGCTGTCCATCCGCAACATTTTCTACTTCCTGTTAGGATTCGGCTGGGCAGGTGTCAGCCTATGGAACACCATCCCCGACACCATTGTCCTGACCGCAGCGGCCGTACTGGTAGGATGTCTGTTTGTGGCAGTCTTCATCTTCCTGTTCCGCCAGATGATGAAACTGCAAAGCAACGGCGCCTTCAACGTGAACGATGCCGTAGGAAAGCTATGCGATGTTTACCTGCGCATACCCGGCCAGAATCAAGGTCAGGGAAAGGTGCAGATAAGTTTCAACGGTTCAGTGCAGGAACTGGATGCACGTACCCAGGGCCAGCCCCTTCCGTCCGGCACCAAGGTGCGCGTGTTACGCGTAATAGATAAGAAGGTACTGGAAGTGGAAAAGGCTTAGGGGTATCCATAATTCAACATGTATAATTCATAACACACAAAAAAACGTAAACCATAAACAGTAAACTATAAATAAATCATGTTACAAGATCCATTAACCCTAATTATTGTAAGCGCCATCCTGGTGGTGGCCATTGTGGCCTTTCTGGCCAATCGTTACAGAAAGTGTCCTGCCGACAAGATTCTGGTTATCTACGGTAGTGGCAATGGTGCCAAGAAATCAGCCAACTGTGTACATGGCGGCGGTGCCTTTGTCTGGCCCGTTATTCAGGACTATGCCTACATGAGCCTGACTCCCATCGGTATAGATGCCAACCTGACCAATGCGCTGTCACGTCAGAACATCCGTGTGGACGTTCCCTGCCGCTTTACCGTAGGTATCAGTACAGATCCAGAGTATATGAACGCTGCTGCCGAGCGCCTTTTAGGCCAGTCAGCCAACCAGATTCAGGAAATGGCACGCGACATTCTGTTCGGCCAGCTCCGTCTGGTTATCGCTACCATGAGTATAGAGGAACTGAACTCTGACCGCGACAAGTTTCTGGAGGCTATCACTGCCAATGTGGAGGTGGAGTTAAAGAAGATCGGCCTGAAGCTCATCAACGTGAACGTTACCGATATCAAGGACGAGAGCGGTTACATCGAGGCACTCGGTCAGGAGGCTGCCGCCAAAGCAATCAACGAGGCCAAGGTTCGTGTAGCCGAGCAGGAAAAAATTGGTGAGATTGGTAAGGCTGAGGCTATCCGTGAAACCCGGATCCGTACAGCTACTGCAAATGCCGAGGCGGTAAAGGGTTAGAACGAGGCTA
>JAEEGF011303913.1_pt1 | contig 22482 bp, 19 predicted proteins | sample 9134171 | NCBI WGS metagenome assembly JAEEGF01 (sample SAMN16246542, study PRJNA631951) | gut metagenome | biome: gut microbiome; feature: rumen; material: AP-attached | host: Bos | place: Iran: Karaj | collected 2018-10 | reverse complement strand
ACCTTGGCAATAACCATTCTTACATTGCTTTTGTGGATTTATCTGAGGGACAAAAAGATAACCTGGCCGATCAGGATACTGCTTGCGTTTGTTTACGCCGGATGCGCGATTTTATCCACCCATTTTGGTGTGGACTACAGCCATATGCTGATAAATGCCAGAGATATGGGCCCTCTCTGTGCTGGCCTTTTCTTTGATCCGCTTGCGGGAATAATCGCAGGACTTATAGGCGGTATTGAGAGGTACATAGCCGGAGCTTATTGGGGTATCGGTTCTTACACCAAGGAGGCATGCGCCATTTCTACATGTCTTTCGGGATTTGTTGCTGCTTTCATGAGCATATTTATCTTTAAGAGAAAAAAGCCTTCTGCAACCTATGCATTTTTCATGGGTGCGGTTATGGAAGTTTTCCATATGTATGTTGTGTTCATCACTCACAAAGATGACATGAAGATGGCTTTTTACGTTGTAAAGGTCTGTGCACCTCCGATGATCATATTCACCGGATTGGGACTTGCGTTATGTGCGAATGTGCTGAAGCTCTATGCGGGGGAATGGAAGAATCCCTTTAAGAGACGCAAGGACTCTGAGATTCAGGTAGCCCAGAAATTCCAGCGCTGGCTGTTTTTGGTAAGTGCAATTATCATTGTTGTCGGATTTTGCTTTTCTTTTGCGGTTCAGACTGCCTCTGCCGTTCAGAATACAGATGAGAGGCTTGAAACAGCATCAAAAGATATAATAGAGACCTATAACGAGGTTCGTGAAAAGAACTATAACATAAATGTCCTGCATTCCCATGTGGGCGAGACGGGAGCCTTTGATATTCTGAGAGAGTCAGGCCTTAGTATTACCGGAGGGCATAAGGGCGATTCATTGTCTGATGCCGAGATGGCAGCTGTAATGGCTAACCTTGACAAAGGTATGTTCAGAGAAAATGTTTTTGGTTTGTATTCATTTTGCAGAGCAGATACGCTTGCCAATGATGAGATACTTCTGGTAATGCTCCCTTCTGATGAGGTTTACGACGACAGGGATGCTGCAGCCTATGAAACTGCTCTTGCCGATATCATTTTGTTTACGGTAATCTATGTCCTGATATCCATGCTGGTTCAGGAAATAGTTGTAAATAATCTGGATCTTGTAAACGAATCCCTCAACAAGATTACAAACGGTGACCTTAACGAGACGGTAAACGTCTACAATTCGTCGGAATTTGCATCACTTTCCGATGACATAAACCAGACAGTTGATGTTTTGAAGGGCTATATTGATGCTGCTGAAAAGCGAATAGCCCAGGAGCTTGAATTTGCCAAATCCATACAGGAATCTGCGCTTCCGCAGAACTTCAGGATTCCAAGAAAAGACGTAGAGGTCTTTGCTACTATGGATCCTGCCAAAGAGGTGGGAGGCGACTTCTACGATTTCTTCTTTTTGGATGCCGGTGTTATGGCACTGGTTATTGCTGACGTATCCGGAAAAGGTATTCCTGCATCTCTTTTCATGATGAGAAGTAAGGCTGCCATAAGAAGTACTGCAGGAGCGGGATCGAGTCCTTCCGAGATACTTGCCAAAGTCAATGACGTATTGTGCGAAGGCAACGATGCGGACATGTTCGTCACAGTCTGGATTGGTATTATGGATCTTAAGACCGGACTTATGAGATGCTCAAATGCCGGACATGAGTATCCGATAATCAGGCATAAAGGTGGAGACTATGAGCTCTTTAAGGACAAACACAGTATTGCGCTTGCCACCATGGAAGGCGTAATGTACAAGGATTATGAGCTTCAGCTTGAGTACGGAGATGAGATCTTTGTTTACACAGATGGTATCCCTGAGGCAATAGATATGGATGTACAGCAGTATGGTACCGACAGACTTCTTGACGCTCTCAATGCCAATAAGGATATTCCTCTGGACAGACTTCTTCCGAGAGTCAGAAATGACCTTTCCGCATTCGTTGGCGAAGCTGAGCAGTTTGATGATGTCACAATGCTCGGATTCAGGTATATAGATCCGAATGCATAAATTTATTTACAGGAGTTATAGATGTACGATTTAAATAGAGATATAAAGTCTCTGAACCTTGATGAGCTGACAGCTGTAATCAAGGAGATGGGAGAGCCCGCGTTCAGGGCAAAACAGCTCTATCAGTGGATGCATGTAAAGATGGCAAGAAGCTACGATGAGATGACCAATATTCCTGCATCTTTAAAGAGCAAGCTGATCGAAAATTATGACTTCACATCCCTAAAGCAGGTGGATCTTCAGGAGTCAAAGCTGGACGAAACCAAGAAGTTTTTATTTGCACTCTCCGATGGCAATGTCATCGAGAGTGTTTTCATGAAGTACAAATTCGGAGTCAGCGTATGTATCTCTTCTCAGGTTGGATGCAGGATGGGATGCAAGTTCTGCGCGTCAACCATTGACGGAGTGGTTAGAGGTCTTTTGCCGTCAGAGATGCTTGACCAGATATATGCAATATCCAGGATCACAGGGGAGAAGGTTGCAAGAGTTGTTGTAATGGGAAGCGGAGAACCGCTGGATAACTACGACAATGTCGTGAAATTTGTCAGGCTCCTAAGCGATCCGAACGGACACAACTTAGGCCAGAGGAATCTTACCATATCCACCTGCGGAATTGTTCCAAACATATACAAGCTGGCGGATGAAGATTTTGCCATAAACCTTGCGCTCTCCCTTCATGCATCTAATGATGAGAAGAGAAAAGAGCTTATGCCTATCGCCAATACTTATACCATCAAGGAAGTTCTTGATGCATGCAGGGCATATTTTGACAAAACAGGAAGACAGCTCACCTTTGAGTATTCACTGGTGAGCGGTGTAAATGACACTGACAAAGACGCGGCTGAATTATCAGATCTTCTAAAAGGTCTTAACGCGGTTGTAAACCTTATTCCGGTGAACCCGATCAAGGAGAGGACCTTTAAGCCCACAGACCGCAAGGGTGCTGAGCAGTTCAAAAATAAGCTTGAAAAAAGCCATATAAATGTTACTATTAGAAGAGAAATGGGCAGGGATATAGACGGAGCCTGTGGACAATTGCGCAGACGCCATCTGGAAGAGAAATAGTACCACCTGCTTTTTTTCCATGAATAAATGTACTCTCAGGAGGCAGTTTTGCTTAAGACTTTTTCCATTACGGATATCGGAAAAAAGAGAAAATTAAATCAGGATTATGTCTTTTCATCCGACACCAGGATCGGTAATCTGTCCAACGTGTTCATTGTTGCAGACGGCATGGGTGGTCACAATGCAGGTGACTATGCGTCCAGATTTACCGTAGATACCATGGTGGAGGAGATCGAGAAGTCTTTTGAACAGAGTCCTGTCAAGATTTTGGAGAATGCCATTAAGACAGCCAACAGGAAGCTCCGCGAGAAGGCAGCAGAGGACCCTAATCTTTTCGGAATGGGTACAACTGTAGTTGCAGCCACGGTTCTTGGCAGATATCTGCAGGTTGCCAATGTCGGAGACTCAAGGCTTTATGTAATTAATGACAAGATCACTCAGATAACAAGAGATCATTCCCTTGTGGAAGAGATGGTCCGTTTGGGTGGAATAGACAGAGAAACCGCAAGGACTCACCTTGATAAGAATATTATTACCAGGGCTATCGGTGCCACTGAGACAGTAGACATCGACTTTTTTAATGTGGAATTAAACCGTGGGGACATCGTTCTCATGTGTTCTGACGGACTTACAAACATGCTTGAGGATGAAGAGATCCGCATGATAGTAAGCGGTCAGAGGGATATTATCGAAAAGGCGCAAAAGCTCGTTGACCACGCCAATAACAACGGAGGCAAGGACAATATAGCGGTTATTCTTATTGAGCCTTATGCAGATGAACCGGGGCACATTGGAGGACTAAATGGTTAAGATTGGAATGGTGATCGGAGATCGCTATGAGGTGCTTGAAAAGATCGGCACCGGCGGCATGTCCGATGTTTACAAAGCAAAAGATCATAAGCTTAATAGACTTGTTGCTGTTAAAGTGCTCAAGCAGGAGTTTTCCGAGAATGAGAACTTCGTATCCAAGTTCAGGGTAGAGGCACAGTCAACAGCGGGTCTCCTGCATCCAAACACTGTCAATGTGTATGATGTAGGCGATGAAGACGGAATAAACTATATAGTAATGGAGCTTGTTGACGGAATTACTCTCAAGAAGTACATAGAGAAGAAGTCAAGGCTCTCAGTCAAGGAAGCGGTCAGTATAGCAATCCAGGTGGCTATGGGACTGGAGGCTGCTCACAATAACGGTATCATCCACAGAGATATCAAACCGCAGAATATCATGATCTCAAGAGACGGTAAGGTTAAGGTTACAGACTTTGGAATTGCCAAGGCTGCCACCAGCAACACCATTACTTCCAATGTCATGGGATCGGTTCATTATACATCTCCGGAGCAGGCAAGAGGCGGATACAGCGATGCCAAGAGTGATATCTATTCACTTGGAATCACACTCTTTGAGATGCTCACAGGAAGAGTCCCTTTCAATGGGGATACAACTGTTGCGATCGCCATCAAGCATATTCAGGAGGAGCTTCCGAGCCCTGCTGAGTTCAATGATGAGATACCGATAAGTGTTGAGAAGATCGTGCTTAAGTGCTGCCAGAAGAGTCCTGACAGACGTTATCAGAATGCAGCTGAGCTTATTGCAGATCTTAAGAGATCACTTATCACACCGGACAAGGACTTTGTATCTTTGGTGGATCCCGACGAGGAGGGAGCTACGAGAGTTGCCTCTGAGGAAGAGGAAGAGATGCTTCACAGCTCCGGCGGAAGATTGTCCGACACAGAGCAGATGAGGCTTAAGTCCGATGTGATGAAGGACTATGACAGAGACGATCACTACGATGATTACGATAAAAAGAGACCTAAGAGAAGAACCTACGACGATGACGATGACGAATTCTACGGCTATTCCAAGTCATCAAACAGGAGAAGGTCAGGTTCAGGATCGAGCTCTTCACAGTCAAAAGTTGAGAAGATGACAATAGTAATGGCGATCATCTCAGCTGCTCTTGTAGGCTTTATCGTTCTGCTTCTTCTTGGAAGAAGCCTTGGAATATTCGGCGGAGAGGAAGAGCCGGTAGAGGGAGCAAGCACGGAGCTTAGCAGTACCGAGACAAGTTCCGATTCAGCTGACGGAATTGAGATTCCCGATGTTGTAGGCAAGACTGTTGCAGAAGCTGTTTCCATACTTCATGACGACAAGGGTTTTGATGTAGAGAAGGCAGCGGACTCTGCCAATACTGCAGCCAAGGACACTGTTGTTTCAATGAGTCCGGCAGCAGGCAATAAAACAAAGAGCGGATCAAAGGTCACAATTTACATAAGTGACGGTTCCAATCACAGTACTCAGGCAGCAACTGCCGAGGTTTCAACAGCCAAGTCAGAGGGACAGGTTACTGTGCCCAATATAATCGGTATGACTTCTGAAGATGCTGTTATTACTCTGGTAGAAGCAGGACTTGAGGCAGGTAAGGTCGTGGAGACCACCAATGAGGACTCCAATCTGACAGGTCTTATATGTGCTCAGAGCATAGCTCCTCAGACTTCAGTATCGCAGGGCACTGTTATAAACATGGAACTTTCAACAGGTCCCGCCAAGGTAACATACAGTTACAATGCAGAGATTGCAGCTCCCACCGAGGGAGAAAATTATACATACGGAATTCCTGTGAGGGTGACACTGGTAACATCAGACGGAACAACGCTTCTTAGCACGACAACAACTGATTTCCCTGTACAGGGTACGTACAAGGGAATAACAGCTCCAACCGGAACACTCACTTTTGTTTACACAGCAACTGCTCCTACATCCACCAATCCCGAAACCGGAGAAACAACAGGTGGAGAGACTCAGGAGTACACAGTAACCAGAGCGGTTACTTTCACGCAGGAGAACTAACCCTTATGCGAGGTAGGATACTTAAGGGCATCGCCGGGTTTTATTATGTGGAGACCAGAGATCTCAAGGTCTATGAATGTAAGGCCAAAGGGATATTCAGAAGGTCCGGTATAAAACCAATAGTAGGCGATAATGTTGAGATTGAGATTATTGATGAAGAAAACAGGCAGGGAAATCTTACGGATATCCTGCCTCGAAAAAATTGTCTTTACAGACCGCCTGTTGCAAATGTTGACCAGGCGGTTATTTTGTTCGCTATTGTTAAGCCGGATCCCAACTACAATCTTTTGGACCGCTTTCTTATCATGATGAGGCAGCAGAATCTGCCGGTCATTATCTGCTTCAACAAGCAGGACATCGCCACTGAGGAGGAGCAAAAAGAGCTTCATGACGCATATGAGAAGTGCGGATATAAGGTTCTTTTTGTCAGTGTAAAAGAGGAGCGTGGCCTTGATGAGCTCAAGGAGCTCTTAAAAGGCAAAACTTCAACTCTGGCAGGACCCAGCGGCGTCGGCAAGTCATCTCTTTTAAACAAACTTGTTCCCGATGCGGATATGCAGATCGGTGAACTCAGCAGGAAGATTGACAGGGGCAAGAATACTACAAGACATTCAGAGCTCTTTTTCGTAAAAGAACTGTCGGAGGACGGGCAGGATACATTTATTATTGACACACCGGGCTTTACTTCACTGGAACTCAGGGATGTCAGCGCCGATGAGCTTATGGGGTACTATCCCGAATTTGAGGAATTTGAGCCCTTTTGCAGGTTTGGAGGATGCTCACATATTGCAGAGCCTGATTGCGGCGTGAAGTCGGCTCTTGAGGAAGGAAAGCTCTCGGGAGTAAGGTATGACAATTACAGGATCATCTACAAGGATCTGAAAAACGCAAGGCCTGATTATTCAAAGAAGAAATGAGGTTTTTACCCGATGAAGATTTATGTCGTAAGACATGGTCAGACAGACTATAACAAACACAGAATGATGCAGGGAAGAAGCGATATTCCCTTAAACGAAGCGGGACTTTCTCAGGCCAGGGCCAAGAGAGAGCTGCTTGGAGATTTAAAGTTTGACGCTGTCTATTCAAGCCCTCTTATAAGAGCGGTCAGGACAGCGGAGATCATAGGAAATGTGTCCGAAGATGACATCATCAAGGATGAGAGGATCATCGAGGCAAATTTTGGAAAGTATGAGCTGAAAAACTATTATATGACGGGACTCCCCATGATGTCATACTGGTCTTTTCCGGAGATATTCAAGGCTCCTAAGGGAGTTGAGACCCTTCGGGAAATGATAGACAGGACAAGCTCTTTTCTTAAGGAGCTGGAGCAGAAGGACTATGAAAATGTACTTGTTGCCTGTCATGGCGGAATAATAAGACCCATAAGGGGATATCTTGAAAACAGAAAAAGCGGAGTTATCTGGAGACCAAGGCCCAAGAATTGTGAGATCTTTGTCTACGAATCAAAAGACGGCAAACACAGACTTTTAGAGGATATCAGGTAAAAGGAGGATCAGCGTGAAATCAGCAGAACTTATATCAAAAATGACATTACAGGAAAAGGCATCTCTTCTTTCAGGAGGAGACTTTTGGCATACACAGGCCATAGACAGGCTTGGCATCAAGGGATACATGATGTGCGACGGCCCTAACGGCCTGAGAAAGCAGGAGGGCAGCCCTGATCATCTCGGAAAGAAGGAGAGCATAAAGACTGTCTGCTATCCTTCAGCCAATACACTTGCATCAAGTTTTGATGTGGATCTGGAGAAAAAGCTTGGACAGAGCCTGGGTGATGAGTGCAACAGGGAGCATATCAGTATGCTTTTGGGACCGGGACTTAACATGAAGAGAAGTCCTGTCTGCGGAAGAAATTTTGAGTATTTTTCAGAGGATCCGTATCTTGCAGGCAAACTGGCTTCGGCTTTTGTAGAGGGCGTTCAATCAAAGGGCGTGGCAGCCTGCCCCAAGCATTTTGCCACCAATAACCAGGAATACAGAAGAATGTCCGGCAATTCCATAGTTGATGAGAGGACACTTCATGAGATATATCTGACTGCATTTGAGATGCTGGTAAAAGAGGCGGGACCCAAGTCCATTATGTGTGCTTACAACCAGCTCAACGGAACCTATCTTTCAGAGAATAAATACATGCTCACTGATGTCCTGAGGGACAAGTGGGGATTTGACGGATTTGTTGTAACTGACTGGGGCGCAGGAAAAGGACCTGCAAAGGGAGTTGAGGCAGGACTTGATCTTGTTATGCCCGGCGGACCAAAAGACCACGAGAAGGCAATTATTGCTGCTGTGGACGCAGGAGAGCTGGATGAGGCATTGGTTGATAAAGCAGTAGGACGCATCCTTGATGTGTTCTTCTGGAATGATGACAATGCTCCAAAGGATGCAGCTCCATCCAACGAGGCTACAAGTAAGACTGACTATGAACTGGCAAGAGAACTGGCAGAAAACAGTGCGGTTCTTCTGAAGAATAACAGAGTGCTTCCTCTTAAGAAGGATAAAAAGGTTCTGTTTGTTGGTGAGTTTGCAAAGGCTCCGAGATATCAGGGATCGGGTTCTTCACACATCAACAGTATCTGTGTTTCCAATGCTCTTGATGCGGCAGCAGACAGAGGTGTTTCATATGTGAGAGGATATGACACGTCAAATACCAAAGACAGTTATATTCTCAGGGAAGAGGCAGTTCAGGCTGCTGAAGATGCAGATGTTATAGTTATATTTGCCGGTCTTCCCGCATCTTACGAATCGGAAGGCTTTGACAGAGATGATATCAATCTTCCGAGGGAGCAGGATAAGCTTATCGACGATCTTGCTCACACCGGCAAAAAGGTTGTTGTGGTACTCCATAACGGTGGTGCTGTGGCAATGCCATGGATAGATAACGTAGATGCGGTGCTCGATATGATGCTTGCGGGAGATGCTGTAGGAGAGGCAACCGTAAGGCTTTTATGGGGAGAGGCAAATCCTTCGGGAAAACTTGCTGAGACATATCCCATCAAGCTTTCCGATAACCCAAGCTTTTTGAATTTCCCGGGAGAACATGGCAACCCCGTTTATGCAGAGGGCATTTATATCGGCTACAGATATTATGAAAAGAAGAGAATGCCGGTACTGTTCCCCTTCGGACATGGACTTACCTATTCTGAATTTGAGTATTCCAATATAAGCATTGACAAGGATAGTATCACGGATCAGGATACTGTAAATGTAAGCATTGATGTTTGGAACGTCGGAAGATATCCGGGCAAGGAAGTAGTTCAGCTCTATGTTTCAGAGAATGCGCCAAGGGTTTCCAGACCGCATAAAGAGCTGAAGGGCTTTAAGAAGATTGAATTAAACCCGGGCGAGAGTACAAGGGTAACCTTTACTCTGGACAAGAGGTCTTTTGCCTATTATGACGAGAGGCTTCATGACTTCTATGTACCGAGTGATGATTACAGCATCATGATTGGTGCTTCCTCGGCTGACATCAGGCATACCGTTCAGGTTCATGTTGAGGGAACTGTTGACCTTCCGGGAAACTTTACCACCTTTTCACCTATTGAGGATATTCTCGAGAACAGAAAGGGAAAAGAGATACTCGGACCTGTAATCGATAAGGTGCTTGCAGCAAATGACCAGGAAGGCGGAAATGATGAATCCCTGGGCGAAGCGGGCAAAAAAATGTTTGAGAAGATGATAAAGGAAATGCCTGTCCTTAGTCTGGCGAGCTTCGGAATGATGAGTGTAGACGATGTTCAGAAATTGCTGGATCAGATTAATTCTGTGGTAGAATAATATTAGGTTATTATGCGCTGATTATGGAGACATGCTATGGATGAGAGAAGCGTCAAGGAGCTTTTAAACCTTGTAAAATCAGGTGAGATTTCGGTTGATGAGGCAGTTCTGAGTTTGAAGGAAGAGCCTTTTGAAAATATGGGATTTGCGAGACCTGATTTTCACAGAGGCATAAGACAGGGTAAACCTGAGGTGATTTATGGTGCCGGCAAGACTCCCGAGCAGATCTTTGAAATATCAAAAGCGCTGCTTGGTCATGGCCAGAACAGGGCGCTTATCACAAGGATGTCAAAAGAAGCTGCGCAGTACTATGAGAGCAATTTATCGGAAACAACAGGCTTTTTTATATATGATGAGTACAGCAAAGTCGGAATAGCCTATACAGATGAGGGCAAACCCGGGTTTTCCGTTCCTCACGATGTTAAAGCTTCTCCGTTTGAGGGCGATGGCAAGATAGTAGTTGCCACGGGCGGAACAAGTGATATTCCTATTGCTGAGGAAGCTGCTCTTACTGCTGAGTTTTTCGGCAATAAGGTTGTAAGGCTCTATGATGTCGGTGTTTCAGGTATACACAGGCTTCTTGCACAGGAGCCGATGGAAGAGATCATGACGGCCAATGTGATCATTGCAATCGCCGGAATGGAAGGAGCTCTTCCAAGCGTAATAGGAGGCCTTGCATCAGTACCTGTCATTGCTGTGCCGACAAGTGTCGGATACGGAGCCTCTTTCGGAGGTGTTGCAGCTCTTTTGTCCATGCTTAATTCCTGCGCAAGCGGAGTGAGCGTGGTAAATATAGACAATGGTTTTGGCGCCGGCTATCTTGCCGGTATGATCAACCAGAAATAAATACAAAAATACTGGAGTTTATACACAAAATGAGAATGAACAAATCAAAAAGAATATTGTCAGGTGTGGCCCTTATACTTATTCTGGCTATGGTTATCGGAACAATCGCCAGTGCACTTATGGGATGCGGGGCTGTGGAAAAGAAGGATGACACAGTCATTCGGATCGGAGGCATGAAGGGTGCCACCACAATAGGACTTGTAAACCTTGTTGATAAGATAAACAAAGGAGAGGCTTCAAATTATAGCTTTGAGATGTACACTGCAGGCAGCGATGTCATGGCAGCAATGGTGGCTGGAGAAGTTGATATAGCTACGGTACCTGCCAATGTGGCATGTGTAATGAACACTAAGGTTGAAGGCGGAGTATCGGTAATTGATATCAATACCCTGGGAGTTCTTAATTGCATATCAGCAGGCGATCAGATTGCATCTGTATCAGATCTGTCCGGTAAGACCGTGTACACAACCGGTCAGGGAGCGGTTCCTGAATATACAATCAGATACCTTCTTGAGGCAAATGGCGTAACAGATTGCAATCTTGAGTTTAAGTCAGAGCCTACTGAGATTGTTTCAATATTTGCAGATAATGCTGATGCGGTTGCAATCCTTCCTCAGCCCTTTGTGACCGCAGCACTTGCTCAGAATGAGTCGCTGAAGATTGCATTTGACTTAAACGATGAGTGGGCAAAGGTTAATACTGACTGCAAGATCGTCACCGGTGTTACGGTTGCGACCAATTCCTTCATCAAGGAACACGGAAGCCTTGTGGATGCGTTCCTTAAAGAACACAAGGAGAGCGCTGATAAGGCACTTTCAGATGTGGATACTACCGCAGCTCTCGTGGTGGAGCAGGGCATCATAGCCAAGGAGCCACTGGCCAAGAAGGCTATTCCTAACTGCAACATTACATGTATTACGGGAAAAGAGATGAAGGATACTCTTGCAGGGTATCTCAAGGTTTTGTTTGAACAGGATCCCAAATCCGTTGGAGGAAGTATCCCCGGCGATGAGTTTTACTATGGGGCTTGACCGGGGGAATGGACTTGTTAAAAAAAGTTTTGAAGAAGGGCATTCCGGTGCTTTTATGGCTTGTGATCTGGCAGCTGGTAGCCCTGATAATACATAACAAAATACTTTTGGCCGGACCTTTGGAGACTGTCAGAGCGCTGATCAGTCTGTCCGGAACAGCTGATTTCTGGGAATCGATAGCAGAGAGTACATGGCGTATACTTCTGGGATTCTTTGTGGGAGCGGTTATCGGAATAGGAGCCGCATATCTGGCATACACCAAAGAGTTTATAAGGGATTTTCTACAGCCCTTTGTTGTGACTTTGAAATCAGTACCTGTGGCGAGTTTTGTAATACTTCTGCTGATATGGTTCGGAAGCAAAAATATATCCGTGATAATCTGTGCGATGGTGGTTTTTCCGATACTTTATCTCAGCACTTTGGAGGGGCTTCTTTCTACTGACAAAAAGCTCCTTGAGATGGCTGAAGTTTTCAGGATGCCGGGTGGCCGTGTTATCCGATATATCTTTTTGCCGCAGCTTAAACCTTTTTTCCGGAGTGCATTTAAACTGGCTATCGGAATGAGCTTTAAGAGCGGAATAGCTGCAGAAGTTATAGGACAGCCCCTTCACACAATGGGCAACGGCCTGTATCTGGCCAAGGTTTATTTGGAGACCGGCGAGCTTTTTGCCTGGACTATAGTTATAGTCCTGATCTCTTTTATCTGTGAGAAGATACTTGCCCTGGCATTGGGGGGAACGAAATGACAATTGAAGTAAAAGATGTGAAGAAGTCGTACGATGGCAAGGTCGTACTTGAAGACTTCAACCTTAATATAGAATCAGAACACAGCTACATAATCACAGGACCTTCGGGTTGTGGCAAGACAACTCTCCTGCGTCTCATACTGGGGCTTGAGAAGCCGGATGCGGGAACAGTGAAGCTCCTCGGTGATTATAAATATCCGTTCATCAATTCCGGAACTGTCTTTCAGGAGGACCGTCTTTGCGAGGAATATGATGCAGTCACCAATGTGACGATGGTCAGCAGGAAGGTCTTTAAGGAGACGGTAACGGAGGAACTGCTTAAGCTCCTTCCGGAGGAGGCAATTCATAAGCCGGTAAAAGAGCTGTCGGGAGGCCAGAGAAGACGCGTGGCAATCGTCAGAGCCTGTGCCATTCCCAGTGATATTCTGATCATGGATGAACCTTTCGCGGGACTTGATGATGAGTCCAGGGAGAAGTGCATTGAATACATCAGACACAAGCAAGGGTCGGGACCGTTGGTCCTTACGACCCATGACACAAGAGGACTTGGCTTTGGCCGTGTAATTCAGATGGTATGAAAAAAGGAGATTTTTTATGGTAACAAATGATGCGAGTATGAACAGCTTCAAGCACAAGATCATGGAGGAAGTGTGCAGACTGGAGTGGAATGGCGAAAATGATCAGGAGCACATTGAGCAGCTTGTGCTCAAGATGATACCGGGACCCAAGCCCGAGTATCGCTGCTGCGTATATAAGGAGAGGGAGATTGTAAGGCAGAGGATCAATCTGGCAAATGCCAAGGCTCCCAGCTACAATCCCGAATCTGAGAATATTGTTCAGGTCATTGATCCGGCATGTGACGAGTGTCCCATCGCTGCATATTCTGTAACTGATAACTGCAGATTTTGTATGGGTAAGGCCTGCCTCAGTTCCTGCAAATTCGGCGCTATCACACCGGGTGATACACATATGCACATTGATCCTGCCAAGTGTAAGGAGTGCGGAATGTGTGCAAATGCATGTCCTTATAACGCTATCGTTCATCTCGAGAGACCTTGTAAGAAGGCATGTCCTGTAGGCGCTATTACCTACGATGAGTACGGATATTGCAAGATTGATGAAGATAAGTGTATACAGTGCGGACATTGTATACACAGCTGCCCGTTTGCAGCTATCGGAAGCAAGACTTTCCTCGTAGACATCATAAAAGAGATCAAAGCAGGCAAAGAAGTTATCGCAATGTGTGCACCTGCAACGGAGGGACAGTTCGGTGAGGAGATCACTATGGGTTCCATCAGGGAAGGACTTAAAAAGATCGGTTTCGCAGATATGGTGGAAGTAGGACTTGGCGGTGATATGACAGCTGCCTATGAATCTGCAGAGTGGTCTGAGGCATACAAAGAAGGCAGAAAGATGACAACTTCATGCTGTCCTGCATTCATCAATATGTTAAAGAAGCATTTCCCCGAGCAGTACAAGGAGAATATGTCATCAACAGTTTCTCCTATGTGTGCTATTTCAAGATATTTAAAGGCTACAAGACCCGGATGCGTAACGGTATTTATCGGACCATGTATCGCCAAGAAGTCTGAGGCTCAGGATAAATCAGTTCCGGACAATGCAGATTACGTTGTAACCTATGGAGAACTCAGAGCTCTCATGAGATCCAAGGATGCCAAATTTGAGCCTGTTCCTGAGGATTATCAGGAGTCTTCAATCTGGGGAAAGAGATTCGCAGCCAGCGGCGGAGTTGCCAATGCTGTTATCGAGTGTATGCATGAGAGAGGGGAAGATACCGAGGGTATCAAGCTTCACAGAGCAGCCGGCGGAGCAGAGTGTAAAAAAGCTCTTACTCTTCTTAAGGTTGGCAAGCTTCCCGAGGACTTCATCGAAGGTATGGTTTGTCCCGGAGGCTGTGTAGGCGGACCTTCAAGGCACAAGAATATCAGTGATATAAATAAGCCGAGAGAAGCTCTTCTCGCAAAGGCAGATGACAGAAAAGTTTTGGAGAATCTCAAGAATTATCCTATGGATAAGTTTTCGATGCACAGAGACGGTCATATGTAATACTGAGGATGCCATATATGGAAATAGCCGGAATGTTCCAACGACCCCGAAATCCGAAACAGATCAAAAAGAGAATCATAACAGCTCTGATGGTGCTGCTGACTGCAGCTTTTATCATACTGTACAATGAAAACGTACTTTATGTTGAAAGATCAGGCTATTTTACGGCCGGACTTTTATATGCCATCAGATATATTCCGTTGGTTGTTGTTACCGCTCTTGGCGGTAACATACCCGGGATGATATGCGTCCTTTTGGTGTTTCTGCACAGGTCTTATGTCAGCAGCTCTTTTTCATATATGACATTCGTCTACCTTCTTGTGGTATGTGTAGTGGATATGCTTGCCAGAAGGAGGTTCTATGCCAAAAAGTACAAGGTTATTCTGGCGTCTGTTTTTCTTCAGATACTGGTCGGTAATTTTTGGGGTATTATTCTTATACTGCTTAGTGATGAGGGGATTGCTGTTATTTCATTGAAACAGCAGCTGTTCTTTTTCTTAAATGAGCTGCCGGGATGTCTTTTAAGCAGCTTTATTGTCTATTTAATATTCAAAAAACTTCCTGATAAGATCAAACTTTTATTTGGTAACGGCAAATACTATGTGGATACCTCCAAGCTCTCGGAAGATGAGAGATATACTGTGGAAGCCACTTCCAGGATCAGCCTTATCATTATGAATATCATTATTTTTGAAGCTCTGGTTATCGGAATATCAGCAGAGCTTGCATCCAATACAATTCTGCCGATCATTAAAAATGATAATGCCCTGGAGCAGCCGGTGAGTAAGAATTCACTGTCTGATGTCGGAAGCGCAGCCCGGATGGAACTGATCGTCAGCCGTGAGATGGAAGGCGTGTTCCAGGATGAAACAACATATTTTAATGAACAGGTATCAGGACAGAGGAGGGTGGATTATAAATTCAGTATTCAGCTGGCTATGCTGATTTCTGTTATTGTTATTCCGATGGCAGTTTTTATGAACAGATATGCCCAGTGGAGGATTGCAAGACCAATCAGGGCTCTGTCCAAGGCCATGACAAGTATATATAATTCCAATGACAAAAACCTTAATACGGCAGTTGAAGAGGTTCATAATCTGGAAATCAATACCAAAGATGAAATAGAAGGCTTGTATCATGCCGTTGATCTTACGGTATACAGGCTTGTAGAGTATATCGAACTGGTTAAGACCAGACAGAATATCGAAGATCAGCTCCAGATAGCCAAGTCGGCCAATGAAGCAAAATCCAGGTTTCTGTCTGCTATTTCTCATGAGATCAGAACACCTATCAACGCTGTTCTGGGCTTTGACGAGATGATCCTCAGAGAGTCTACGGATGAGACAATACTTGACTATGCAAGGGACATACAGGGATCAGGCAAGACTCTTTTGGCACTGATAAACGATATCCTGGATTTCTCCAAAATTGAGGCCGGCAAGATGGAGATCATCCCGGTGGAGTACGAGCTTGGTTCATTGCTCAACGATCTCTTTAACATGTCCGATGTCAGAGCCAGGGAAAAGAATCTGGACCTTACCATCAATGTTAATGAGAAGATCCCGCATATTCTTTTTGGCGATGAGATCAGGATCAAACAGTGTATACTGAACATTGTGACAAATGCTGTCAAGTACACGGAGGCCGGATCTGTTGTACTTGATGTGGACTATGAGGAAGTAGAACCCGAGAATCCTGAATATGATGATGTTCAGGACATCATGCTAAAGATCAGCGTTCGAGATACCGGCATTGGAATCAGGGAGGAAGATATGGATAAACTCATGTCTGCCTTTGAGAGAATCGATGCCAAAAAGAACAGGACTATTGAGGGCTCGGGGCTTGGTATAAACATCGTAGTATCACTTCTTGAACTTATGGACTCCAAACTGGATGTCAGCAGTAAGTACGGGGAGGGAAGCGTATTCTCTTTTGCCATAAAGCAACGTGTTGTGGACTGGGAACCCGTCGGAGATTTCACACAGAAGGCTGGTGAGGCTCAAAAGGCAATGGGAGCATATCAGGAGAGCTTCCATGCAGAAAACGCCAGAATACTTGTGGTTGATGATACCAAAACAAATCTTACCGTTATCAAGGGCCTGTTAAAACAGACCAGAATGCAGGTGGATACAGCTATAAGCGGTATGGACGCCCTTGAGATGGTAAAAAACAATAAATACGATATAATCTTTTTGGATCACAGAATGCCTGAGATGGACGGAATCCAGACTTTCCACGCCATGGAAGAGATGCCGGATAATCCTAATAAGAATACACCGGTTGTGGCGCTGACAGCCAATGCAATTTCCGGCTCCAGAGAAATGTATTTGGGCGAAGGATTTGCAAATTATATGTCAAAGCCTGTGGATCCTGAAAAACTTGAAGAAATGATCATGCTGTATCTGCCAAAAGACATGGTTACTAAATCTTCGGATGAGGGATTCATCTCCGCAGGTGCTGAAACTGATGAAGAAGAAAAGAATGCATTCCAGGATCTTCTCAAGATAACCGGAGTTGATATAAATGCAGCCATTGAGCGATGCGGATCAGCAGTTCTTGCCAGGGATGTAATGAAGGATTTCTGGCTGTCTATAGATGAGAGAGCCGGAGCCATTGAGCGCTATGAGACGGAAAATGATATCAAGAACTATACCATTTATGTTCATGGCCTTAAGAGCTCAGCCAGAGCGGTGGGTGCTCTCGACCTCGCTGAAAAAGCAGAATTTCTTGAGAGTTGCGGAAACAACGGAGATGTTGATAATATAAGAATGCTGACACCGGATCTTCTTTCGATGTACAGAAGTTATAACACAAGACTCGAACCTCTGTTTAAAGAAGATGAAGATAAAAAAACCGAAATATCTCCTGAAGAGCTGGAAAATGCCTTTGCTACCATAAAAGAATTTGTATCGGCATCATATTTTGACAGCGCGGATGATATTATGAAAATGCTTGAAGATTACGCTATTCCGGCGGAATACAGAAACAAATATCACGAAGTAAAAAGACTTATGGCAGCAGTTGACAGAGATGGACTTTTAAATATATTGTAGAGTAAATATAAGTGAGAGGCACTGGCGGATGGACAAAAGAGTATTGCTTATCGGAATACAAAAGAGCTTTATGATAAATGCAATAATGATTGGACTTCTCAAAGAGGACTTTCAGGTAGAAACTGCGGGTCCTACCAAGAGCGCGATCAGTGAGATTGCTGATAAGCCCAAGGTATATATTCTGTATCTGGGGGATTTTACCGAGGATCATTTAAGTGTTCTGAAGTACCTCAACGAAGCGATCGATTCAGAGAGATTCATGCTCTACCTTATTGGTAACAAAGAGGAGCTCGACCTTGCGATGTGCATTATTCCCAAGGAAAAGATTCAGGAGACATATCTCAGACCTCTTGATGTCAAACTCCTTGTACAGGATCTTAATGTAGTATTTGATTACAGTGCAGTGGACGAAAGCCTCAGGAAAAAAGTGCTTATCATCGATGACGACGGAGCAATGCTCAGAATGATGAGAACATGGCTCTCCGTTAAGTATCACGTTTATATGGCAAGCTCCGGCAAAATAGCTATGAGCTTTTTGGCGCAGAATCCGGTGGATCTCATTCTTTTAGACTACGAGATGCCTGTCATGAGCGGGCCCGATGTGCTCAAAGAGATCAGAGAGACCCCTGCTATCAAAGATATTCCTGTTATTTTCCTTACAGCCAAGGATGACAAGGAAAGCGTAATGAAGGTTATCAGCTTAAAGCCTGCCAAATATCTTTTGAAATCAATGCCCAAAGAAAAGCTTATCGGGGCAATAGATGACTTCTTTACAGTTCTTGAAAACAGGAGCTACTCTAATAAATAAAAAGGAAAAGGTAAAATTTCATGATTTCCAAACTTATTGACAAGATTCAAAAGACTAATGCTCCGATTGTAGTGGGGCTTGACCCGAAGCTGGATTTTATCCCGGACAGGATCAAGGACAGATGCTTCGAGGAAAAAGGCAAGAACCTGGAAGGTGCAGCTGAAGCCTTCTGGCAGTATAACAAGGAGATCGTAGACAGTATATGTGACATTGTTCCGGCTGTTAAGCCTCAGATAGCAATGTATGAGGAACTTGGTATACCGGGACTTATTACTTACAAGAAAACAGTTGATTACTGTAAGGAAAAGGGGCTTGTAGTAATCGCGGATGTCAAGAGAGGAGACATCGGTTCGACATCTCTTTCATACGCACAGGCTCATTTGGGAGGAGTAAAAATCGGGGATTCTACATTCAGCGGTTTCGATGCTGATTTCGCCACGGTAAATCCCTATCTTGGAACAGACGGCGTTAAGCCTTTCATAGATGTTTGTAACAGTGCCGACAAAGGCATATTTGTGCTGGTCAAGACTTCAAACCCTTCAAGCGGAGAGTTCCAGGACAGACTCATAGACGGCAGACCGCTCTATGAGATAGTCGGAGAACAGGTTGATAAATGGGGACTTGATTCCATGGATGGTTCATACAGTAATGTCGGTGCGGTTGTCGGTGCAACTTATCCCGAGATGGGCAAGATCTTAAGAGAGATAATGCCAAAGGCGTATATACTTGTTCCGGGCTATGGTGCTCAGGGCGGCAAGGGAAAAGACCTGGTTCATTTCTTTAACAAGGATGGCCTCGGAGCCATCGTCAACTCTTCAAGAGGTATAATTGCTGCATGGAAGAGTGATGCGTACAAGGAATTTTCAGATGGAAGAGTCGGAGAAGCTGCCAGAGCAGCTGCTCTTGATATGAAAAAAGACATTGAAGATGCATTACAAAGGAGAGTATAGTTATGGAGAGATACAAGGAAGAGTTTATTGAGTTCATGGTGGACAGCAATGTTCTTAAGTTTGGGGAGTTCACACTTAAGAGCGGACGCAAGTCTCCGTTTTTCATGAATGCGGGAGCATACGTTACCGGTGCTCAGCTGCGTAAGCTTGGTGAGTACTATGCAAGAGCTATTCATGATACTTATGGTCTTGAGTTTGATGTGCTCTTCGGACCTGCATACAAGGGTATTCCGCTGGCAGTAGCAACAAGTGTTGCCATCAGCGAACTTTACGGCAGAGAGATCAGATACTGCTCTAACAGAAAAGAGATCAAGGATCACGGCGATAAGGGTATACTTTTAGGCTCCAAGCTTCGTGACGGTGACAGGGTTCTCATCATCGAGGATGTTACAACATCCGGTAAATCCATTGAGGAGACAGTTCCTATCATTCAGGCGCAGGCTGACTGTGATATCGTGGGACTTATGGTTTCGCTTAACAGACAGGAGAAGGGTCAGGACTCCGATATGAGCGCTCTCGATGAGATCAAAGAGAGATACGGTTTCGGAGCTCATGCAATCGTTAATATGTCAGATGTTGTTGAATATCTCTACAACAGACCGATTGACGGCGAAGTTCTTTTGACAAAAGAAATCAAGAAATCCATTGATGAATACTACGCTGAATACGGCGCTAAATAATACAGGAGGTTATTATGGACGAGCATGTATATAAGGTATTGGGAGGATCCGGAGCACTTAATATCGCTTTCGGAATAATCTCAATAATTGTGGGAGTTGCAACAGGAGTTCTTCTTATCATCAGCGGAGCTAAACTCCTTGCATCAAGAAAGAAAATTATATTCTGATATGAAAAAGTTTAAGTTTCGTATTAAAAAATTTGAACCGGTCAGAGACCGATATATGTTTACCGATAACAGACATCCCGAGAAAGGCGTAATGTCCGCAATCTTGGGATGTATATCTGTTACGGCACTGGTTGTTTCCGTCGTTTTTACTTACAGGGACGGAGGCCAGGCGCAGATCAGATACGCCGCAGCGGCTTTAGTTGCGGCCATTTTTTCTGTTGCGGGAATTGTTCTCGGAATAATGTCAAGATTTGAACGGGATATTTTCAAGCTGTTCCCGAATCTGGGAATCATACTAAATCTGTTATCCATTATATTTATCGTGTTTTTGCTGGTTTTGGGCTTTATGTGACCCGGATTTTTGCAGTCGTAAATGTTAATTTTTTTGTAAGATTTTAGTGGCACAATATTTAGTATTATGTTATGATACGTGTGACTAGATATAGGAGGATACAATGCCAAAAGTAGGAATTGTAATGGGCAGTGATTCAGATATGCCCGTAATGAGTAAGGCAGCAGATGTTCTTGATCAGCTGGGGATTTCTTATGAGATGCGCATAATTTCTGCGCACAGAGAGCCCGATGAATTCTTTGAATATGCCAAGACAGCTGAGGAAAAGGGCTTTAAAGTTATAATAGCAGGAGCAGGTATGGCAGCTCATTTGCCGGGTATGTGCGCTGCAATCTTTCCGATGCCCGTTATCGGAATACCAATGCACACAACTTCCCTGGGCGGAAGAGATTCTCTGTACAGTATAGTTCAGATGCCTTCAGGCATTCCTGTTGCCACCGTTGCTATTAACGGCGGTGCAAATGCGGGATTACTTGCTGCTAAGATCCTTGCAACATCTGATGATGAGCTTCTTGGTAAACTCAAGGATTATTCAGCATCTCTCAAGGACGCGGTAGTAGCCAAGGACAAGAAGTTGCAGGAAGTCGGATACAAGAATTACAAATAAATAGGAATTAAGAGGAGTGAATGATGGCACTGGATTACAAATCAGCTGGAGTAGACATTGAGGCAGGCTACAAATCAGTTGAACTTATCAAGGATTATGTTAAACAGACAAACAGGCCTGAGGTTTTAGGCGGGCTTGGCGGATTCTCTGGAGCTTTTTCTATGGCTTCGTTCAAGAACATGGAGGATCCGGTACTTTTATCGGGAACAGACGGTGTCGGCACCAAGATCAAGCTGGCATTTCTTATGGATAAGCATGACACTATCGGAATTGATGCAGTTGCAATGTGTGTAAACGACGTTGCATGCGCCGGTGGTGAGCCATTATTCTTCCTTGACTATATTGCCTGCGGCAGGAATTTCCCTGAGAAGATCGCAGCAATCGTAAAGGGTGTTGCTGAGGGCTGCAAGCAGTCTGAATGTGCACTTATTGGCGGTGAGACCGCCGAGCATCCCGGACTTATGCCTGAGGATGAGTATGACGTTGCGGGATTTACCGTAGGTGTTGTTGACAGAAAAGATATGATAGACGGCAGCACAATTAAGGCCGGCGATGTACTTATCGGAGTCGCAAGCAGCGGTGTTCACTCCAACGGATTTTCACTGGTTCGCAAGGTCTTTGATGTAACCAAAGAAAACCTTGAGACATATTATGATGAACTTGGACAGACTCTTGGTGAGTGTCTTCTTACACCCACAAGAATCTATGTAAAGATGATGAAGTCACTTAAGACTTCAGGAGTTAAGGTTAAGGGCTGCTCACATATTACCGGTGGCGGATTCTACGAGAATATTCCGAGAATGCTTCCGGATGGAATCAAGGCAGTTATCAAAAAAGACAGTTATGACATTCCTCCTATCTTCCCGCTTATGCAGAAGAAGGGCGGAATTGACGAGAAGATGATGTACAACACCTTCAATATGGGCCTGGGAATGGTTCTTGCAGTTGATAAGGATGACGCAGAAGCTGCTCTGAAGGCTATTGAGGCTTCAGGAGACAAGGCATGGGTAGTAGGCTCATGTGAGAGCGGCGAGAAGTGCGCAGAGCTCATATAAAGAGGTGACGGATTTGAAAATTGCAGTTCTGGTGTCTGGGGGAGGTACTAATCTTCAGGCTATTATCGATGCTATAGAGAATAAAACTATTACCAATACCGAGATCTGTCTGGTATACAGCAACAATCCCAATGCTTATGCTCTGGAAAGAGCTAAAAAGGCAGGGATAAAGAGTGTTTGCAAGAGCCCCAAGGAGTTCGAAAACAGAGAGGACTTTAATAAAGCTCTTTTGCAGATACTTAAGGATGCTGATCCGGATCTGATCGTACTGGCAGGGTGTCTGGTTGTTATTCCGGATATTGTTGTCAGAGCATTTGAGGGCAGGATAATCAATATCCATCCTTCTCTTATCCCTTCTTTCTGCGGAACCGGCTATTATGGCCTCAA